>Ga0111175_1020_pt1 | contig 30112 bp, 22 predicted proteins | sample DeeMarSWOR324_28_FD_80228 | JGI IMG/M metagenome (GOLD analysis project Ga0111175, IMG submission 80228) | Bacteroides sp. SM23_62
CATTATATCATCGATCTGTTCAATATCCTTCTTCCATTCTTCATATTCTTTTTCCAGAATTTCTTTCTGTTCACTGAGTGGCTTCTGGTGGATATTGAGCAGTAACTGTTTGAATTTTCTTGACCTGTATGTCTTTCTTTTTGGACCGCCAAGCTGATCTACAAAACCGTCCGAGAACAGATAGATGATATCATCCTCCTTGAAATGCATTTCCTTATTGCTAAAAGAGTTTTCTATATCCTCATATACCCCTATGGGCATATTGTCACCTTTGAATTCCTTTAACTCCTGGTCCCTTATCAAGTATAAAGGGCGAAAAGCCCCTGAATATTGTAGTTTTTTTGTAACCAGATCCACTATGCATAATGCTATTTCCATCCCGTCTCTTGTTTCATCCTCCCTTCCTGTCTGATGAAGGGATTTTATCAGGTGTTCTCGAAGCTCATTTAATATCTCGCTGGGAATTATGGTTTCAGCATTGCTGATTATTTCATTCAGAAAGGTAATCCCGAGGATGCTCATGAAAGCACCGGGCACTCCATGCCCGGTACAATCAGCCACAGCAACAATCACCTTATTATCCTTATGGGACACCCAGTAATAATCGCCACTAACGATATCCCGGGGTTTGTTCAAAATGAAGTAGGAAGGCAATAACCTGTCCATATCTTCATTGGGTGGTAGTAACGCACTTTGTATCCGGCTTGCGTAATGAATGCTGTCGGTGATTTCTATTTTCTGCTCTTCGAGCTGTTTTGTGCGCCTGGCCACCTTCTGTTCCAGGTTCTGGTTTGCTTCTTTCAGATCCTCAACCAGTTTTTTGTTTTGCTGTTTGAGGTCATAATTATCAAGGGCACGATCAATGATTATTTTTAACTCATCCTTGTTCCATGGTTTGGTGATATAACGGTATACCCTTCCTTTGTTGATGGCCTGGATGATGGCTTCAACATCACTGAAACCTGTGAGGACCATGCGGATACAATCAGGATAGAGCGGTATGATCTTTTCGAGGAATTCAATCCCGGTCATTTCTGGCATTCGTTGGTCTGTTATTACCAGGTGTATATCATGTTTCTTCATGATTTCCAGTCCCTTGTCTCCGGAAATTGCCAGGTGAATTTTATAATTTCTCCTGAATGTAGCATTAAATACGGTCAGGTTATCCTCTTCATCATCTATATACAGGATCGGATGGAGAATTTTTTCAGTATTCATGGTAATGGTGGTTTTATGACTGAATTATTGGCAGCACTATCACAAACTCACTTCCTTTCCCAACGTCACTTTTGACTTCGATACTACCGTAGTGTTTTTCAATGATGCTATAACTGATTGACAGACCCAGGCCGGTTCCCTGTCCAACCCCTTTGGTTGTGAAAAAGGGTTCGAAGATCCTGGGTTGGATATCTTCAGGGATCCCCCTGCCTGTATCCCTGATGCTGATCCTCACTGATCCGTTCGATTTTAAAGTACTGATCGTTATGGTACCCTTATCATCAATGGCATCAATGGCATTCGAAAGAATATTCATAAACACCTGGTTGAGCTGGCCCGGGTAACATTCAATCTTGGGGATATCCCCATATTGCTTTTCAATTTCAATATGCTCTTTATACTTGTTCCGCAGAAGAATCAAGGTAGAGTCCAGTCCCTCATGCAAATCGGCAAATTTCAATACATCTTCATCCAGGCGTGAAAATGTGCGCAGGCCTTGTACTATTTCTGTGGTCCTTTCAGTACCGGTTCTGACACTATCGATCAATTTATTAATCTCACGGATCGCTTCGTTGTACTCAACTTTTTCTTTGAGTTTTTCGATTTCTGCCAGTTTCGCTTCAACGTTATCCAGGGTGATCTTGTGGTAGAGATCCAGCACCTGCCTGACCTCTTCCAGGTTGGTATTCAGTGAGTCCACACCAGCACTGATAAAGGTGACGGGGTTATTGATCTCATGGGCGATCCCTGCCACCAGCTGTCCTATGGAGGCCATTTTTTCAGACTGGACCAGCTGGGATTGGGTGGTTTTGAGGTTTTCCAGTGCAGCCTGAAGCTCCTCCTTCTGGTGCTGCAACTGCCCTTTCTGATCCTCCAATACCTCATTGATGGTTTTAAGTTCTTCCTGCTGCTGTCTCAACTCTTCATTTTTATCCTGAATTTCAGCTGTTCTTTCTTTTACTTTTTGCTCCAGTTCTTTCTTGCTCCGTTGTAATCTGGCCGTGCGCCATTGCACAAAAACGTAAACAAGCAGAAAGGCCACGATGCCATATCCCGCTCTTGCCCACCAGGTATGCCACCAGGGTGGCGATATGGTAAAGCTATATTCAAAAGGCTCGCTCCACTTTTGGGCTTCCCCGATGGCACTTACTTTAAAGGTATACCTTCCATGGGGCATGTTGCGGTAATCTGCACTGGCTTCCGTGGTGGGTGAACTCCATTTATCGTCCAGACCCTCCATGAAATAGCTGTATTTTATTTTATGCCGTGCAGACCATTCAATGGCTGAAAAATAGAAGGTCAGGTGGTTACGCTTGTACGGAAGTTCAAGACTTAAGGGGTAGTTACAAAACCTGGGCACTTCATTGAACTCAATATTTTTTTTGTCATTTTCGGCCAAATGGCGGTAATCCATAAACTGCCCGTTAATGTCTACTTGGTTGAGCTGTAAGGCAGGTGGCTCAGGAATCATGAAATTGTTCACATCCAGCATGGTAAGGCCTTTCTTATGTCCCCACCAAAGGCGGTTTTTACTGTCGATTAGTGCAGCATTTTGATTGAATTCTGAACCCCTCAGGCCATCTCGCCAGTCATAGGTATGTATTACAGGATCATGTTCAGATAAGCTACCTTTTGTAGCGGTATCACTTCCTTGTCCGATCACCAGGCGATTTAATCCATTACGTGTGCCTATCCATATATTATTGTTGCCATCCTCCAGGATGGATATGACTGAATTACTACTTAAACCCTCTTTTTCGGTAAAATGCATAAAAGTTTCTCCATTGTACATACTCACTCCACTGCTCCCACCGATCCAGAGATTGCCATGGCTGTCCTCCAGGATTGATACATACCAACCACCCAGTAAGCCTTCTTTCTCGGTAAAATGTGTAAAGGTTTCGCCATCATACTTGCTTACTCCGTGTCCCCCAGCGAACCAGAGATTGCCCTTGCGGTCCTCCAGCATGGACATGGCTTGATCGCTCATTAAGCCCTCTTCTCGAGTGAAATTCGTGAAGGTCTCTCCATCATACATACTTACTCCTCCTCCTATGAAAATACTTGAACCAAACCAGAGGTTGCCATGGCGATCTTCCAACATGGATACGAACTTATTGTCACTTAATCCTTGATTTTGTGTAAAATGCTTGACGGTAACTCCATTAAACATGGTCACTCCTTGGGCCCATGCGCTAAACCATAGATTTCCATGGCTGTCCTCTAACATGGAATAGATCGTAATACCACTTATGCCTTCGGGTGGAATATAATGCGCAAAGGTTTGGCCATTGTACATCATCACTCCTTTGTAATAAGTGCCTATCCAGAGATTGCCCCGGCTATCCTCCAGGATATACCCTATTTGATTTGAGCTTAAGCCCTCATTTTCGGTAAAATGCTTAAAAATTTCTCCCTTGTAAATGCTCACTCCTCCACCTCTGGTACCAAACCATATAGTGCCCTGTCTATCCTCCATGATAGACAGCACAGTATTATTGCTTAAGCCCTCATTTTCGGTTAATTGCATGAAGGTCTCTCCATTGTACATACTTACCCCTCCTACACCACCGAACCAGAGATTACCCTGGCTATCCTCAAGGCTGCAAACGGCAGTATTATGTAAGCCTTCTTTTTCAGTAAAATGCATAAAGGTTTCTCCATTGTACATACTCACCCCTCCGGATCCACCAAACCAGAGATTTCCCTGTCGGTCCTCCAGGATGGACCGTACATGGTCATTAAGTAAGCCATCCTTTTGAGTAAAATGTGTAAAGGATTTTCCATCATACATAGTCACTCCTCTGCCGGATGTGCCAAACCAGAGATTACCAGGGCGGTCCTCCAGGATGGACGTGATTACCATGCCACTTAAGCCCTCCTTTTGGGTGAAATGCGTAAAGGTTTCTCCATTGTACATGCTCACACCTCCACCATCGGTGCCGAACCAGAGATTGCCCTGGCTGTCTTCCAGGATGGAAAAGACAATATCACTACTCAAACCCGCATTCCTGCCAAAATACGTAAAGGTCTCTCCATCACACTTGCTCACCCCACCCCACCATGTGCCGAACCAGAGATTGCCCTGGCTGTCCTTCAGCATGCTCTGGATCCAGTCACTACTCAAACCCTCTTTTGGGGTATAATGTGCAAAGGTCTCTCCATTATACTTGATTGCCCCTCCATAAACAGTACCGAACCAGAGATTGCCCTGGCTGTCCTCCAGGATGGATTCGATTGCGGAAGACTTCATCCCATGTTCCTCGTCCAGGTATTCTATGTTATAGACGGCATTTTTTCTCTTGCGTGGCGGTGAGGCCTTGACCGGTTGGGGTTGTCTGCATGGTACAACCGTCCCTTTAGCGGGTATGGGCACACCTGTGAGTATGGTATCTCCAGTTACAATATCCAAGACAATAGAGATGGAGGAAGTATCTATACCGGGGGTGTAAATATTCAGATGGGCTTTATTTACAGGTATGACAGTGAGTGTTTCAGGTATTTTATATACGTTTTGGTGTATGGGAACCACTATTGGTTTACCTGGAAAAAAGACTTCGGGTTTTTCTACGGTGTCAGGATTTATGACTTTACCTATTGCCGGAATGGGTTTCCCCGTTATAATTGTATCACCCAATGAATTGATAATGGGCTGGATGCTGTCTCCAGTTACAGGATTGATGATATATCCTTCCACAGTATCTAAAGTAACTACCAGGGGAGGGGAATGCAGCCTCGGCATTTCATCCAATGCGCTTCTGGTATTGTTTTTACAGGAAGCAAGAAGCAAAATGATAGTTAGAAGTGCGAATGCTTTGCCAAGGTTATTATACAAACCAACGTAGAGCATTTTTCCTCATGTTACCATGAAAATGATCTTTTGGGAGTTTGTAAGTCTGTAAAGTATAATCAAGTTATGAAAAAATATATTTCATAGATATGATTCAATACGATTTAAATTGACCAAGGTGTATACTCAATTAACAAGTTAATTTACAGAGGGGACTTGATAGCAAACACTGATGGCTGTTAATTTAAAATCGGAACTTTTCGTTAATGCCATAGGTTCTTGTAATAGGTAGGCTAAAACCTTCCAGGCCCTGGACATTTCCGTCCCAACTTTCTGGTTGGGGTTCAAGATCTCTGAGGCTTATTTAACCTACCTGTCCTGACCAGGAATAAGCCATAAAATCAGTTTATGATATTCCTGAATGCTGATCCATTGGGAATAAGGCTATTTCAAGAGAAAAACTTTCTGTGTTCTGGTTACATCCTCAAAGTTCAATCTAAGGAGATATGTCCCGCCAGGCTGATCATCAGGGGCCCAATGGATAAGGTGCTCTCCTGGCTGACAATAGCCCTCCATGAGTGTCTGAATTTTCCTTCCCTGAATATCATAGACTTTTATCATTACTGAACCTGCTTCGGGCAGGAAGAAGCGAATATTCACCGATCTCTGAAAAGGATTGGGATAAGCCGGATACAGTTTGATACTTTGTTCATGCAGGGTGGATTCTCCCAGTCCCTCGGGCCATACGTTCAGGTATGTGCTGTATACCCCGTTGCCATGGGTGCCAATGACAATAAAACCATCCGACTGCCTGACATCGATCATATCCACCACTACATTGCCTATTGTTTCCCTGCCTTCCTGCACCCAGACGGTGTTCATGCTGTCCAACTTGATCGAGGAAAACAAACCGGCACTGGTGCCCGCAAAATAGACAGGCTTGTCCTCCACATAAAGGATGGAGACCCATCGGACCGAGGGCCCGCTCCCGAATCCATCCGGATTTTCTTCCAGGTTTCCGCTGACCGGTGCCCAGGTTTCCCCGCCATTTTCCGAAGCAAAGATGCTGATGAAATCGTATAGCGAAAAGGCAACCATGACCCTGTTTGCATCCCTGGGATCAACGGCAATGCAATTGATCCAGCCTCCCTGCGGAACAGCAAATGGGAATTGGTCTCCGGTAACATCAACCGGTACTGGCTGACCTTCATGTGGATTATCTATGTAAAATATTTTTCCCAAGGTGGAGCCATAATACAGTCTTCTGGGCTGGGCACCAGACATACCCAAAGCGGTAATATAATGATCTTTCACATTTGATAATCTGGTCCAGTTCGAATCGGTAGGTACGCAGGGAATTACATAAGGGATCTGGGTCAGATCAGCATTTCGCCACAATTCCCTTTGTACCGGCAGGTACATGATATTTTCATCATGAGGATCTAGCAGAAATATTTGAAGCCATAATCCCATCCCGATTGCTGAAGCCGGTGTAATTTCCGTCCATTGGTGTTCCCCGTTTGGCCAGGTATGGCGATAAAGATTTAATGTCGCTGCCTGTGAGATATACTGGTACTCACCCCCAGCGGCAATGGCCGTATATCCGCCATCTCCCCCCCAGATTTTTTCCCAATGATCCAAGGGATTTGCAGATGTGGTATACATGCATCCATTGTCCTGCATTCCACCGGAAATAATTTCACTTCCCTTAGTCCCATGATCCAAGGATACAGTATAAAATTGCGTGGTCAGATAACCATTATTCAGGGATTCCCAAGCGATATGATATTCACCTGATGATGGATCAAACACAGATTCTGCCAGGTTGTCGACCGTTCTGAATAATCCTCCGTCATTCCCCACGATCATGGCTTTGGAATCAGACGGGTAGAATACGATCGCATGCTGGTCGACATGGAAATCACTGAATGCCCCAATCAATTCAAAAGACTGGCCACCATCGGTGCTGCGATATAGTCCCACAGTGCCCAGAAAGATCGTATTGACATCATCGGGTTTTACATATACAATAAGCATGTTCCCGCCATAGGTGGTCAATTCCGCATTTTCCGGCAATCCATTGGTTAAATCGGTCCAGCCAACCCCATCCTCGTATTTTAATAACTGCTGTTTCCAATGAGCCACTTCGGTGAAAAAATAAACGATATCCTCATCGGAAGGGGCAATGCTCATAACCGTTCTGATCGTCGTATCAGGCCAGTCCACTGGTGAAATGTCCACCCAGGTTTCCCCGTCAGTACATTGATAGATACCATTGTCAGGCCCATCTCCACCAATGGTGGCATAACAGGTACCCTGGGGTGTGATGGCAATTTCTGTACTCAGATAATTCTTCCCGAAATCCAGCTCATGTGTCCAGGAATCCCCACCATCTGTACTTTTGAATAGCCCGAAAGAAGTGGCAGCGTAGACTCCGCTGTCACCAAAAGTTACGATATCCCAGATGAAATCAAACGGATCTGTTTCATCTGCCGTGCCGGAAACGGTTGATTCCAGTTGTGACCATGTGTTGCCATTGTCGGTGGATTTGAATATTCCATCACCCCGGTAAAAATCATCATTGTTGCCCAGCCCACTGGCGCTTCCCGCTCCCCAACGCGGTGACACACCGGTACCATAATACCATATGTGTTCCCTGCCTGAGGCTTTGGTTTGAGCAATACATGAAACGCTGTGAAGCTGATCCGGGGCAGTGGTTTTGGTCCAGGTATCCCCCCCATCCGTAGATTTAAACATCCCACTTGAGACGCACCCGGCCAGTATGGTGTTTTCATCAAGGATATCCAGTGCGAGTGCTTTAGTCCTTCCCCCTATATGATAAGGGCCCCTTGACACCCATTGATCGATTAATGGTTGATGCGTTTTGCCTGTTTGCTCTGCCAGTTTATTGACAAAGGCGATCTCTTTCGTACCGATATTTCTGGGTATTTCATTGGTGATTGGATTCCGGATACGTTGCCAGTGGAATCGGGCGCGTGCAAATGGATCTTCTTTTGTTCCGTCAGAAGACTCAAACCGCACATAGCAGTTTTTATTCGGTAAGGAATTATTTGATCCAAGAATACCAATGATGATAACTACACATAGCACAGAAAAAATTCCAGAAATGACCAAAACTTTTTGCACTTTCATGATGTCCTCATTTTTATTAAATCTGAAAGGAAATAATGACAATATTGAAGGCCCACATACGCATGAAAATCAATTCATGCCGTACAGGTTTTCATATCGATCTGAAATTTTTGGGATAGAAACTATGATGAGATTTCATATAAAATTACTCAATTTACTGGTATCATAGTAGCTTGATTTAAAAATATTTGGTTTAGGTACAGATGCCTCACGATTTTAATGGTATCTAACGCAGGAATAATAATAGAATCATTAATTTTACTATATCCATAGATAAAAACCCCCTGGCCATGAAAAACTATGTTTTCTGGATTTTCGGAATCCTGCAAAGCGTCTCACTGGGCCTGATCATTTTTTTTCTTTTCCAAACATTAAAAAACATCTCATCTGCTCAAAGCATAGGCCTTGATACACAGATCCTGTTGAGCATTTCTTTTCCGCTGTTCCTGCTTATCACTGAATACCTTATCTACTCTAAGATACCGAACCGGGAGTCTGATGCTTAAGTACCTGAGAAATAATCTGTCATGAACCTGAAAGATCCGATCACCATTGTCAAGGCTTTTAACGATTGCATCAACCATCAGGATATTGATGGACTTGCCGCCCTGATGCCAGAGAACCACACCTTTATTGATCGCGACGGATCATCCCATGGACCGAAATCACATATGGTGGAAGGCTGGAAGCAATTCTTCGAAATGTTCCCTCTATACAAAAACATTTTTAATCAAATAAAGGCAGATGGCGACCGTGTATTTGTACTGGGATTTGCATACTGGTCTGAAAAAGAGCCATATGATCCCGTTATCTGGACCGCAATCGTGAAGGATGATTTAATCGCTGAATGGCGGATATATGAGGATTCAACCGACAACAGAAAGCAATTCAATTTATCCTAATATAAAACAAGCCCATTTTACGACAAAGTCATCAGTGTTACATGTTCATTTTACCAGCAGTATTTTTCTGACACGATAAGCTTCTCCAGTACTGATTTTGCAGAAATAAACACCCCGGGGCAAATGATCCCCGTTGAATTCAATCACATGCTGACCTGACGGTTTTCGCGCATGTAAAAGGGTTTCGATCAATTGTCCGTGTATGTTGTATACCTCCATTTTCACCTGTGATTCCCTGGAAAGGGTAAATTCAATGTTCGTGGTTGATTTGAATGGATTGGGATAATTCCAAATGGTAATGAACTGCTCCTGAAGCTCCGGGGTGCTGATATTTACCGTCACCAGGTCAGCGTCTATGTAAGCATATTCGTTTGTCCAGCTCTGGTACCAGTACAGGTTTTCAAATACAAACCCCCTTGTCCCGGCTGAATCAGGCATAAAAGGGGCAACATTTCCCGTGGCATGCTCGAGGGAATTCAGCGGATCGGTACAGATGACTTCCATATCCGAAGCAAAAAGCCTTGCATATTTATTCATCTCGAAATCGTATAATTTCTCAAATACACCTGTATGATCGAGTACATTCAGTTTGCCCTTATACCCAATGAATATGTTGCCGTTATTCACTGCGAACAAGAATTCCGAGGTACTGTCAATATCCTGCAAATTGCTCTCCGATAAATTGCTTATAGAATAAGATGATTGAAATGTCCCATCATTTGAATAGACCTTGAGATCCTTGCCCCTTATGGTATAAATCGAGTCCTCAAGGACATCAAATTCCTGTATGCTGTCCACTTCGAAAAACAAAGCCGACATGCTGTCTGTATCAAATCTGTATATTTTGAATGAATCCTCAGGCCATTCAGAGTAGAGGTACTTGATATCATTGGATATCCGGAGTCCCCGGTACCACCCATTATAGTCAATTTCGTTGTCCGGATCATAGTAGAATACCCCTTCGTCCTGGTCTATGGGTGTGATGGCAAAACCGCCATCCCTGAGATCGTAGAAATACAAATTTGAGGTATCTCCACCCAGAAAATGCAGGCTGAGATAGTAGGGCCTTCTGTTTGTGTGGTACACTTCGGTCAGATCCCGGTCGAGAACCTTTAAGCCCCATGATCCCACATAGTACATCATGTCTCCGGTGAAATGGTAGGTATAGGTATATAGTCCCAGGTTCCCGGAGTCGATGAAGTGTCCATCCAGGTCACATAGCTGATAATCTCCATAATAACCGTTTGCCCACAGGATGGTATCCCCCATAATCTCAAAATCCGGTATCGGTCCGCCGGTTTTTGAAAACAGCCTGGTAGCCGTATCGCTGTCCAGATAGTCCGCCATATTATAAAAATGCAGGCTATCATATGTTTTTATGCACAATCTGTTTGATCCAAGCTTTACATTCGTGCCGTCTTCCTGCCTCTCAACCCTGAGGACTTCTGGCAGGTCCTTGAGAAAAACAAAACTGTCCTTCTCTTCATCGAACCGATAGATTTGCCGATAGTCCAACGCATAAAGTGATGAGTCAGCATCGTCCAGAACCCGGTACCTCCCGGGCAGCGTATTCAGGTAATTCCCGTCCAGGTCAAAACGGAGTATTTCTCCGAAGGAATAATTTGAGATCCACAGGGTATCCTTGAAAAGGGTTCCAGCAAATTCCCCGCTCAACCGATTATAATGAACGGGGTCAAATGGCCGATATTTCTGGACGATAGAATGTTGTCCGACTATGTTAAGTATCTTGTTATCCTCAAAACTGGTGTCTTTTTCATAAAACAGGATCCGATAATTCTCAAAATCGAGTACGACAAGCCTCTCCACTGTTGCAAGGAATTTCAAATGACGTCCTGTTTCGGTCGGGATATCCGTTAAATATTCGCTGCTGTCCACCCGGACTTCAAAAGTGTGCTGGCCATTAGCCAGGGACCAGCCCATGATAAGTAACATCGTGATTGCACTGATTGTTTTCTGGAAAAAATGCTGATTCATGATGACCTCCTTTGTTTATTTGAATTTAACAATCCTGCCAACGGCAATGCTGTTTTGCTGCCACGAGGCGCATCAAACATAAGTTACAAAAATTCCGGCAGTAAGAAAAGACGAGTGGACAGGCGCAGGGATAAAAGATCAGATCAGGTTGTAATTCTTGTATTCAAACAGCCTTTTTCCGGTCTTGTCTTCCACCCAGTGCAGCATACGGTCGGCAAGATTGTAGCTTTTCTTGCGCTCATCAAGCTCCACTTTCCAGTTCAGTTTCCTGATCCGCTCCTGCATTACCAGAGGATGGGTATCTGTGAACCTGGAGATGGAGTCTACCTTGGAATAATCGTAAAGCTGGGTATGGTTGATCCTGCGGTTGACCCATTCATCACTGTGATACAGCCTGTTGAAACTTACATGCTTCTGCTGCATGATCTCGGGTGGACGGACCCAGCCGTAATGGTACATGTAGGCATCAACCGCCTTGACATTCAGTTTCCGGCCATTCAGGCGGAATCCCTGGGCATCCTTGTAGGAACGGATCTGCTTGTTATTTCGGATGATCCTGATCTCGTTCCTGTACCAGGACCTGGAGTCTGCATGGTAATCAAAACTGCCAAAGAAATGCAGGTATTTGAAAAGGATCCCTTCCACTTCCGGTGTGTCATGCCAGCTGTCCATCGCGGCTGAAAGGACCGGATGATATTTCTCATGCATTACCTCATCGGCCTGGATATAAAAGGCCCAGTCATATTCCTCCGGGATCTGGTCAAAGACCTTGTTCGTTTCCTCGGCCAGTACCTCGCCATTTTTTCGTTTTCCAGCGTCCCATACACTTTCAACGATCCGGATCTTACCAGAGTCAATGGACCTGATCAGATCCATCGTATCATCTACCGAATTTCCAACACTCATGACAAACGAATCACAGATTGGAAGGATAGACTTGACGGCTTCTACAACCGGGTAGGAATACTTGACCGCATTCCGAACGAAACTGAATCCACAAACTTTCATTGGCGAAAATAAATTATAAAGTCAGACCGGAGTCTGCAGAATCTTTATATAAAGTTAATCAAAACATTTGAAGCATATGGTATTTTGCATATAAACCTTCACGTTTCAGCAGTTTTTCATGATTTCCCCGTTCCACAATCTCGCCCTTTTCCAGCACAAAGATCTCATCTGCATGTTTGACCGTGGACAGCCGGTGTGCGATCACAATGGATGTCCTGTTCTTCATCAGGTTCTCAATGGCCTCCTGTACATACTTCTCAGACTCGGTATCGAGCGAAGAGGTTGCTTCATCCAGGATCAGGATGGGCGGATTTTTCAGCAAAGCCCTTGCAATACTGATCCGCTGTTGTTGTCCGCCGGACATCTTACTGCCCGCATCCCCGACATTTGTCTGGTATCCCTGGCTGGTTTCCATGATAAAATTATGTGCATTGGCAATCTTGGCTGCCGCAATGACATCTTCCTCCCTCACCTGGTCCATCCCGAATGCAATGTTATTGAAAAAGGTATCATTGAAAAGAATGGATTGCTGGCTAACTATGCCCATCAGGTGGCGGAGATCTGCGATTTTGAAATCCTGTATGGGCTGACCGTTGATCAGGATGGTACCGCTGTCCGGATCGATAAACCGGGGAAGCAGGTCTACCAGGGTGGATTTCCCGGAGCCCGATTTCCCGACAATGGCTATGGTCTTGCCCTTTTCAATGTTCAGGTTGATGTTTTTCAGCACGGGCTCGGTATCGTATGAAAAACTTACCTCCCTGTACTCAATGGCGGTTTCAAAAGTGCTCACCGGCCTGGCATTTTCCCTGTCCTTTATCCTGACCTCCGTGAACAGGATCTGCTCCACCCTTTCGAATGCTGCCATCCCCTTCTGGATATTGTAATAACCGGTTGAAAAAGCCTTGGCCGGTGTAATGATCTGGGAAAAGATGATCAGGTAGGCAATAAATGCTTCAGATGAGAGGCTGGAACCCTGGTTTAGTACGATCATCCCTCCTACATACATCAGGATCATCATGACAAGTGTACCCAGGAATTCACTCAGAGGGGAAGCCAGGAAGCGGCGGCGGTAAACCCTGGTGATGGTATCCGTGTAAGCTTCATTGGTCTCTGTGAATTTCCCGGTGATCTTCCTTTCCCCGTTGAATGCTTTGACGATACGCATCCCGCTCAGCGTCTCTTCCAGGATCGACAGGAGTGTTCCCTGCTGGTTTTGCAGCTTCATGGAGCTCTTTCGGAGGTTCTTACCGATCCGGCCGATGAAAATACCGCTGACGGGCAGCAGGACCAGCGCAAACAGGGTAAGCTGGTAATTGATCACGAACATGTAAACCAGGAAAATGATGATGGTGATCGGGTCCCGGAAAACCATTTCCAGGGAACTCATCACGGATAATTCTATTTCATTGACGTCCATGCCAACCCTCGACATCACATCTCCCTTCCGGGATTCAGAGAAATAGGACATGGGAAGACGCAGGATCTTTTTGTAGACCTTGTTCCGTATATCCCTGACGACCCCAACCCTTACAGGGGTGATATAGTAATTGGCCAGGAATTTAAATCCGGTCTTCAGCAGGGCCATCACAACGACCAGACCACTTACCAGCATCAGGGCAGTAGTGGCCCCCTGATCCATAATGATCCTGCTCAGGTAATAATTAAAATTATGCTGCAGGGCCTGGGTATTCATCTCAAAAGGTACGGCTGTGGTGACCATCTCCTGGGTCTGGAAGAGGATGCGCAGGAAGGGGATGGCCATCACAAAGGAGAACAGCGCAAAAAAAGCCGAAAGTATATTAAAGAGTATATTCAGGACAGCATTGAACCAGTAAGGCTTAATATAACCTACAATGCTCAGGAATCTCTTCATCAGGTTTTCAGGAAAAGTGGTTATTCATACTAGATCCCGGTATAGTTTTCCGGTGTGATCCTTTTCAGCTCATCAATAACGTCCCTATCTAATGGTAACGTATCAATGAAGGCGTGTAGTACGTCACGGGTGATGTTTTTATTGTTTCGGGTCAGGTCTTTCAGTGCTTCATAGGGTTTCGGATATCCCTCGCGCCGCAGGATGGTCTGCAGGGCCTCGGTAACCACCGCCCAGTTCCGGTCCAGGTCATGTCGGATACCCTCCTCGTTGATGATCAGCTTATCCAGGCCTTTCAGGAGGGATTTAAATGCCAGCAGGGTATGGGCCAGGGGCACCCCGATGTTCCTCGATACAGTTGAGTCGGTAAGGTCCCGCTGCAACCTTGATACGGGCAATTTGGACGAGAGATGCTCAAAAATGGCGTTGGCCAGTCCCAGGTTACCCTCTGCATTCTCAAAATCAATGGGATTCACCTTGTGTGGCATGACAGAGGATCCCACCTCCCCTTTCTTGATTTTCTGTTTGAAATATTCCATGGATATATAGGACCAGATATCACGTGCCAGGTCGACCAGGATGGTATTGATGCGTTTCAGGTTGTCAAACAGGGCAGCCATATGATCATAGTGCTCGATCTGCGTAGTGGTCTTCTGCCGCTGGAGTCCCAGTTTATCGGCAAGGAACTTATCTGCAAACAAGACCCAGTCCACCTCCGGATAAGCCACATGATGTGCATTGAAATTACCGGTAGCCCCGCCAAATTTGGCAGAATAGGGTATGGTTTTAAGCAGTTCCGATTGATTTTCAAGCCGTTCGACAAATACCTTTATCTCCTTGCCCATCCTGGTGGGTGAGGCTGGCTGTCCATGGGTCTTGCCTAGCATGGGAACGAGTGTCCATTGATCAGCCTTTTCCCTGAGTACCCCCATCAATTGATCAAAGAGTGGCAAATAGGCCTGGGCCATGGCATCTTTAATGGACAGGGGGGTGGCCGTGTTATTCACATCCTGGGAGGTCAGTGCAAAATGTATGAATTCCTTGTACTGGGATAGACCGGTCTCATCAAACTTTTCCTTGATATAGTATTCTACGGCCTTTACATCATGATTGGTGGTTTTCTCAAATTCCTTGATCTTTTCGGCATCCGCTTCGGTGAACTCTGTGTAAAAAATACGCAGTTTTTCAAAGACTTCAGGGTCGACGCCGGATAATTCCTTCAGGTGCAGCTGGCAGAGCTCGATAAAATATTCGATCTCGATGAAAACCCGGTAACGGATGAGTCCGAATTCAGAGAAAAACGGGGCCAGTTCCTTGACTTTTGTGCGATATCTGCCATCGACCGGAGATATTGCGGAGAGTTCGGTTAATTTCATTAGGTTGAAGGTTAGGTAGAGCAAAGTTAAGAGTTTTTTGAGACGATCTGATGAACCATCCTTTTTTGTATTTTTGACAGCAAATAGGAAGCCTCATGAAACGAACCAATTCCAAAATATCCGTCTATTTGCTGGTACTGCTGGCCACCCTTTTGTTATCTGCACAGCAGACAGGAAACCGGACAGAAGATCAGCAGGATACCACACTCGTGTATGTGTTTGAAATCAAGGAAAACATTGCTCCCCCGGCTTGGAGACTGACCCAGCGGGCCTTTGAGGAGGCCGCTGAGATCCATGCTGACCTGATCATCATTCACCTAAACACCTATGGTGGTATGCTCGATGCCGCTGATTCCATCCGTACCAAGATCCTGAACAGCGACATTCCCGTCTGGGTCTTTATAGACAACAATGCCGCTTCGGCGGGAGCCCTTATCTCTATAGCCTGTGACAGTATCTACATGCGCCCGGGGGGAAGCATCGGTGCGGCCACGGTTGTGAACCAGACAGGTGAGGTTGTGCCGGACAAGTTCCAGTCCTTCATGCGATCCACCATGCGTGCCACGGCCGAGGCACACGGCAGGGACACGGTGATTTCCGGCAATGATACCATCATCTCATGGCACAGGGATCCCAGGATTGCGGAGGCCATGGTTGATCCCAGTATCTATATTGAAGGGATTTCAGATACCGGGAAGGTCTTGACTTTCACGACCGAGGAAGCCATTCAACACGGTTTCTGTGAAGGCCCTGCCAAGACCGTTGAAGAGGTCCTGGAAGCAGCCGATGTCGGGACTGCCAGGATCGTGCGGCACAAAGCCACGGGACTCGACAAGATTATCGGATTCCTGCTCAATCCCGTGATCAGCGGGATCCTTATCATGATCCTCGTAGGGGGTATATATTTTGAGTTGCAGTCCCCAGGCATCGGCTTCCCCCTTGCCGCGGCAGTCGTCGCTGCCATCCTGTACTTTGCCCCGCTCTATCTCGAGGGACTGGCAGAAAACTGGGAACTGGTAATCTTTATTGTCGGCTTGCTGCTGATCGCCGTGGAGATATTTGCCATCCCCGGGTTCGGTGTGGCCGGGATAGCCGGGATCATCCTGGTGATCGCGGGACTCACACTCGCGATGGTGGATAATATTGTATTCGAACTGGAATGGAATATCGCTTTTGCAGAGGTAATTAAAAGATTCTTCATTGTCATTACTTCCATGTTTCTTTCGTTGATCCTCTCGCTCTGGCTTGGCAAGCAGCTATTCACTGCCAAGGCTTTCGCTGGACTGGCACTGGATCGGAACCTTGATGTCGAAGAGGGATTCCTGGGTGTGGAGAGCAAACAGAAAGACCTGGTAGGACGGACGGGCATTGTTGAGTCAATATTGCGGCCGGCAGGCAAGGTTGTCATCGATGATGAGATCTATGATGCCGTTTCAGAATACGGATTTATCAATAAGGGTGAGAAAGTTAAGGTCACCAGGTATGAAACGGGACAGATATATGTAATCAAGGTAAATGAAGAAAGCTGAACAAAACAGCCTGTCAGCGGTTATAAGGGATTACAGGGAAAGCGATTATGCATCTCTTCTTGAACTGTGGCATAAAACCGATCTGGCACAGCCTGAGCGAAAGGATGATGCCGGGGTGATCAAACGCTGTAATGCCATGGGGGGCCGCTTGCTGGTCATGGAAGATCTGGCTTCCGGTGAGATCATAGGCTCTTCATGGATGACCTGGGACGGAAGGCGCATCTATCTGCATCATTTTGGGATCCACCCTGCCTGGCAGAACCGGGGTCTTGGAACGAAACTGGCATATGCATCCCTGGAATGGATCAGCAGTTCCGGACGACAGGTAAAGATGGAGGTGCACAGGGAAAACAACGCCGCGATACAGTTTTATAAAAAGCTTGGGTTTTTTGCATTCGAAGATTATGATATTTATATGATCAGGGAGTTTACATGAGCAGGCACTGATGAGCAGAAAAACCATCATATTGGTCTTATCGGCATTTGCATCCATAGTCCTGCAGGCACAGACATTGGATCTTAAGTGGCAATGGGACGAGGAGACCGTAAAACGTGCAAGTACAGCGGAAGATGCTGATTTCCTGAGTGAAGATGAGAAAAAGGTCATCCTGTATGCCAACCTGGCCAGGGCGAACGGTCGCCTCTTTGCCAGCACTTTCCTTGACGAATACCTCAGGATCAAGAAGATAAAACCAAACAGTTATACCCGGTCGCTTTACAATGAACTCAAGCAGGTCAGGGACCTTCCCATGCTCCTGCCGGAAAGGGACCTGTACAGGGTGGCCAGGGAACATGCCAGCTGGTCAGGGAAAAAAGGCTACGAGGGACACAAGGGTTTTAAACAACGATTTACACCCCTGATGGAAAAATATGACGAAGTGGGTGAAAATATTTACTATGGTCCCTATACTCCCCTGGAGATCGTGATCCAGCTGTTGATCGACGAAGGCATTGAAGACCTGGGCCACCGGAAGAACCTGCTGAGCCCGAAATTCAATTCAATAGGCGTGGCCATTAAACCACACAAAACATATGAATATAATTGTGTCATGGGGTTCGGCCGCCTGCCGCGAACATACCTGGATTATGTCCAATGAAAGATAAACAAATACTTATCACAGGCGCCAGCTCCGGGATAGGGAAGGAAACGGCCCGTGCACTGGGAAACCTCGGTGCACACATCTTCTTCACCGGCCGTCACAGGGAAAAAGACCTGAACATACAGGAGGAACTCAGGCAAGATACCGGGAATCCGGATATATATTATTACCATTGTGACCTCGCCTCCTTTGAATCGATTACTGCTTTTACCTCCGAATTCAAAAAATCATATAAGGCCCTGGACATCCTGATAAACAATGCAGGCATCTGGAATTCGAAAAAAGTACTCACCCGGGATGGGATTGAAAGTCACCTGGCCGTGAATTACCTGGCCCCCTTTCTGATGACCAGCCAGTTGCTGCCCCTGTTGAAAAATTCCCCTTCAGCCCGTATCATCAATCTTACTTCCGGCATACATTTTCGTGGCAAACTGGACCTGGACGATCTTGAATTCAACAGGCGGAAATGGAGGTCCATCGATGCCTACACCCAGTCCAAACTCTGCAATATCCTCTTTACCAGATCCCTGGCCGGAAAGCTGATCGGCACGAACATCTCCGTCAATTGCATTGCCCCGGGCTGGGTTAACACCGGGCTCTTCAGGGATGCCGTTCAAGTTGTTAAAATTTCAGCCAGCCTGCTGGCCATGAGTCCCATGAAAGCTGCCAGGGGACTGGTACACCTGGCCGCCGCCGGAGAACTCGAGGATGTTTCGGGCGAATATTTTGCGGGCATGAATATCCGTAAATCCTCTCCTGCATCATATGACCGGCAGCTGTCTGATAAATTGTGGAAAAAAAGTGAGGAATACCTCAAAGATTATATTTAATAGAGTCCCCGTATGAACCAGCTGAAATTCCGTGAAGAAAGATCGCACACCAAGGTGATCGCCACACTTGGTCCTGCTTCATCCTCCCGGCAGGTCCTGGAGAAATTATTTGAAGAAGGCATTGATGTATGCCGCCTGAATTTTTCCCATGGCAGCCATGAGGACCATCTCAAAACAATTAATCTGATTAAAAAGATCAATGCAGAAAATAATGCGACGGTTGCCATACTGGCTGACCTGCAGGGCCCCAAACTCCGGATCGGGGATATGGTTAACAACGGTGTTGAACTTATGGATGGCAGTACCTTTTCATTTGTGAATGAGCCCTGTGTCGGGGATGCCCGGAAGGCATACATGAGTTATGCAAAACTCCCCGCCGATGTGAAGATCGGGGAAAAGATACTGGTGGACGATGGCAAGATCCAGCTGGAGGTCACCGGTACAAACCGAAAGGATGAGGTGACCATGAAAGTCATCTCCGGAGGTATCCTTTCTTCAAAAAAGGGGGTAAACCTGCCCGATACCCAAATCTCGCTTCCAAGTCTCACGGAGAAGGATATTTCCGATGCACGTTTTGCCCTCAGCCAGGAAATTGACTGGATCGCCCTGTCTTTTGTCAGGTCCGTTACCGACCTTCTCGAGTTGAAGGAACTGATCAAGCAAAGCAAGTTCCCGATGGCGAGGGTGGTTGCCAAGATCGAAAAACCGGAGGCATTGAAAGAGATAGACCAGATCATAGATATGGCCGATGCGGTCATGGTTGCCAGGGGTGACCTTGGGGTTGAGGTACCCTTTGACCAGGTCCCGCTGATCCAGAAGAACCTGGTCGCCAAATGCATAGTCAAAAGCAAACCCGTTATCATTGCCACCCAGATGATGGAAAGCATGATTTCGAATTTCAGGCCAACCAGGGCTGAAGCCAACGATGTCGGAAATGCGGTGCTGGACGGGGCAGATGCCCTGATGCTGAGCGGTGAGACGTCTGTCGGAAAATACCCGGTACAGGTGGTCAGGAGCATGCAGCAGATCATTGATGCCACGGAAAAAGGATATGATTATTTCAGGAGCAATCCACCGAGGGAGTTCAGCCGGACCTATCTTTCCGACTCCATTTGTTTCAGTGCCTGTAAAATGGCTGAACAAACACTTGCCAAGGCCATTATTACCTTTACACATTCGGGTTATACTGCCTACCGTATTGCCAGTCATCGCCCAAAGGCAAATATATTTGCATTTACTGACAACAAACGCATCATCAACAAGCTGTCTCTGGTCTGGGGCGTACGCGCCTATTTCTCAGAGACCTTCAACAGCATTGATGAAGCGATAAACAGGTCCATAGAACGGCTGTTCGAAATGAACCTGATCCAGGAAGAAGACGTGGTGATACATGTCGGCAGCACCCCTGTCCTTGAACGTGGCAGAACAAACATGATCAAACTGAGTTACGTTTGATGCAAGCACTGAAACAGCGTATCCGTGAAGCGGAGGAGATATGGTTACTCCCCCTGCTCAATCATTGCAATAACCTGTTTTCAGAAGTATTCCTGCCGTCCCATGACCACCTTCATCATTACCGCGTCTGGTGTCACGCCAAGGACCTGATGCTTCTGCTGGCGGAATCTGGCTGCAGCATTTCTCCCGGACTGCCGCAACAGCTTATCCTGGCTGCGTTTTTTCATGATACGGGATTGATTAACACCCGTGATGAGAAACATGGACTGGAAAGCAGGCGGCTGTGTGAGGAATTCTTCAGCAGAGGGGATCACCGTCTTCCGGAGGGCTTCCCTGAGATCCTGGATGCCATAGCATACCACGATGATAAATCCTCCATGGGAAGGGCGATCACCGGCGAGCCTGACAGGCAGCTCCTCCGGCTCCTGAGCACAAGCGATGACCTGGATGCCTTCGGCTACAGGGGCATCTACCGGTATGCCGAGATTTATCTCTGCCGCATGATCAATCCCACGGAACTCCCGGGCAGGATTCTGGAGAATCTAAACAACCGCTTTCATAACCTGAAATGCATCTATGAACCTTTGACCCATTTCATTGACCGCCAGGAAATCCGGTACTGGATCACCTGTGAGTTCTATCTTGGCCTGTCAGAAGCCAATGCTGCTGCGGAAGAAAGACCTGATTGGAAAAGGGAACTGATCAGGGTATTTCAGGATGGTATCAACAGAAAGGAGAACCTGCTGAAACGGGAAAGGCTGCTGCCTAAACTGGAACATGAGAGAGAGATCCAGCAGTTTTTTATGCTGATCGATGAAGAAAATGCCATCAACAACCATGTCTGAACAACGCCTCGGGCGTGACTTCCCGGGGGTATGCATCAAAAATGAAGGGTCGCCATCCCGGAGCCTATGATGACAACCCTTCCCCTTATAAACTAGCAGAATAAAAATTATTGAAGGACCAGCTGTTTCGATAGCCGGTCCATGCCGGTAGAAATTTCAAGTAAGTATGTCCCCTTTTCCAGGTCCTCCAGGTCAACCGCATTCGTATATCCAGCCTGGATTTCATCAAGGTCCATGGTCCTCACAATCCAGCCAGACAGATCTGTGATCTCCAGCTTCAGCCTTTTAAAGGAATCCTTCAGGGTAAGGTTGAGCTTTCCATCCAGGCTGGGATTGGGATCGAAACTGATCGCATGGTCCAATGGATTCAAATAGGCAGCAGGCCTTATCCCTGTGATGCTGGTTGTCATCCTTCTTCTGCCCAGCCTGGCTATCACATCAAAATGAAGGCCGTCGGTGTCAATCTTCAACCTGGCTCCTTCATCGCACCTGACCGATCCTTTATGCTCGACTTTGAGGCAGTATTCTCCCGTGAGCAGGTGGATAAAAGAAAAAAAACCTTTGTCACCGGTCAGTCCAGCAGCAATATAACATCCATCCCTGGCATCTGCCAGATAGACGGGGGCATTCACAACCGGCCGGGTCTGTCCGGAATTACCATTGGTCTCCTCCACGAGCGACCCTGAGACCGAAGCTGTACCTCCCCCTTTATCTGGGGGATCCAGCAGGTATACGTGCATGCATCTGGCATTTACTGTAGCATTCATATTTTTACTCTTTTGCATTTGCCATACGGGACCGGACAGATCATATAAATAATATTTTAAGATGTTTTTATCTTATTTGCACAAATATAAGAGCAAATTGTCATATATTACAATACCCATTAATGAGTATATTATATGATCCCCTGTTTTTTACTGAAAAGGATTAGTTCTGCAGTATTTTTGACCGCATGCTTTTTCAGCATGTTCTTACGGTGGGTGGAGACTGTATTCGGACTGATGAACAATTCCGCGGCAATTTCATCTGTCTTCTTGCCGTTGGCAAGCAGGAGGATGATCTCTTTTTCCCTGGTACTGAACAGGCTGTTCCGGTCTGCATATGACCTGGTATAGATGACCCTCCCGGATTCGTTATCAACCATTTTACCTGTAACACCGATAACCTCGGGGAAATGGCCGAGTTCTACGATGATACCGGTGGTCCTGAGGATATTGCCTTGCTCGTCGCTTTGCTGGACTGTCTGGTGCCTGAGTACCTGGAGGTAACTTCCGTCCTTCTTCTGGAACCGGTAATTCAAGGAAAACTTCAACCTGCCCGGTTGGGTCATGCCATTATCGATGGCCCCCTGCATGGCATCAATGGTGGCCTCGATCACCTTCCCGTGGTCATCGGGATGGATCTTTTCATACAGGAACTGCAGGTTTACCTCGCCAGGTTCATATCCGAATGTTTTTTGTATGCCCGGACTGACATAGCTGACTTCTCCCCTGGGAAAGTCAAATACATAAATAAACTGGGAGCCGAAATTTGTCAGCTCCTCGAATCCCTTGATATCAAACGGCTGGAAATCAGGCAGGACAAGGGACTTATCATGAGGCAGGGATTCAAAGAACCTGTGAAGCTCTTTAAAGGGTTCAAGTGGTTTCATCTGAAAGGGGTAAAATGTTAAGCCAAATTTAAAAATATTAAATGAAGTTCTGACTGTTTTAATGGCTCGTTATTATCAGGATCAATATCATACTATTTTACCTGGAAATCCAGCAATTTCCTGTCCTCCAGGTAACCCTCCAGGCGGTCGCCGATCTTTACCGGACCAACGCCCTCGGGCGTACCCGTGAACAGGAGGTCACCGGTCTTCAGGGTAATATAACGGGAAATATAGGATATCTGTACATTCACGGGAAAAATCATTAATTCCGTGTTCCCTTCCTGTACGGTTGACCCGTTGAGATCAAGGCGAAAACGGAGTTTGTTAATATCTGCGAAAGCAGCCACAGGGAGGAATTCACTCAATGGTGCGGAATGGTCGAAAGCTTTGGATATTTCCCACGGATTACCGTTGTCTTTGGCTTTTTTTTGCAGGTCCCTTGCTGTAAAATCTATCCCCAGGCCGATCGCATCGAAATACCTGTGGGCAAATTTTTTCTCGATATTCCTGCCCACCTTGCTGATCTTCAGAACGATCTCGATCTCATGATGGATGTTGCTGCTGAAATCCGGGAGATAAAAGGGCTTGTTATTCCGGACGACGCAGTTTTCATGCTTCATAAAGAATATCGGTTCTGCAGGAACGACACTGTCAAATTCCTTGACATGGGCCAGATAGTTCTTGGCCATGCAAATTATCTTCATCTGGTTCAGGTTTTACCGAAAGCCCGTAACTTGATATTGGTAAGGACCTTCTTTGTATACAGGGGGAAATCACCATTCATGATCCAGCCAAAATAGCCGGGGTCCTTTTTCAATACTTCCTCGACAGGTTCTCCCTTGTACTTTCCAAAATTAAATACCTCTATATCCTTATCATTGTATATGATGCGGCCTGCCAGATCCACTGCCCTGTGCTGCGCAGAAAATGCAGACAGGTAATCCACATCATTCTGCAATTGCTCATAACGGTCAAGCTGTGCCTTGAGGATCTCATAGGTGGCACGTGTATCTGCTTCAGCACTATGGGCATCTTCAAGTACCTTCTGGCAATAGAACTGGTAGGCTGCAGCCAGGGTCCGCTGTTCCATTTTATGGAAGATCACCTGGACATCGATGAATTTTCTTTTCCTGATATCAAAATCAACACCGGCCCGCAGGAATTCCTCTGCCAGCAGCGGTATATCAAATTTATTCGAATTATAACCCGCAAAATCACATCCTTCGAATTCATTGGCCAGGGTCCTGGCTATTTCTGAGAAGGGGGGCTGGTCTTTCACATCTTCATCGGTGATCCCATGAATGGCGGATGCCCTGGGATCAATGGGAATGGTCGGGTTGACCAGCTGGGTATGGACCGATTCCCTGCCGTCAGGCTGGATCTTCAGCCAGGAGATCTCTACTATCCTGTCGCTCGCAATATTGATTCCGGTGGTTTCCAGATCGAAAAAGATCAAGGGATTTTTCAATAAAAGTTCCATACTGTCAGGCTCCTTTCTTACCGTTTATATTTAATGAAAAACCCGGACAGGTGCTGACTGCCGGGTCTTGTTCCAAACGGGAATGACCGGGGTCATGCATTGATCATCATGGGCATCAGCAGCATTAACACATCCTCGGCCTCATTTTCGGATACCGCGGGTAACATGATCCCCGCCCTGGTGGGATCTGACAATTCCACGACCACATCTGCGGATGAGAGGTTCGAAAGGATCTCGATCAGGAAGGTGGACTTAAAACCGATCTCCATGTCCTCACCGTCGTACTGGCAGTTCAGCCTTTCATAAGCAGAGATAGAAAAATCAATATCCTGCGCGGATACGGTGATCTGGTTGCCGGTGAGCGCCAGCTTCACCAGGTTGCTGGCCTGGTTCGAATACACGGATACCCGCTTGAGTGTATTGAAAAATTCCACCCTGTCAATACTGAGCTTGTTGGGATTATCGGTCGGGATCACAGAATTATAGCTCGGATAATTTCCCTCTACCAACCGGCATACCAGTTTGTATTCGGTCATGGAAAAGAAGGCATTCTTGTCGTCAAATTCAACGGTCACTGGATTCTCCTCCTTTGGCAGGACATTTTTCAAAAGGGATGCCGGTTTCTTGGGCAGGATGAATGATGAGTCCAGATCTGCCTTTGCATCCGTGCGTTTGTAACGAACCAGTTTATGTGCATCGGAGGCAACAAAGGTGAGATTATCCGTGGCCAGTTCAATGTAGACACCGTTCATCACCGGCCTGAGTTCATCATCGGCCGTTGCAAAGAGGGTTTTGTTGATCCCGCTGTACAGTACTTCTGCAGGTACCTCCACAGTGGCCTTCTGGTCCTGCTTGATGGATGGCATTTGTGGAAAATCCCCCGCATTCTGTCCGACTACGGTGAACTTGCCATTCTCCGATGAGATCACCACGGATAGCTTCTCATTATCTATCTCAAAAGTGAGTGGTTGCTCCGGGAATTCCTTCAGGGTATCTGTCAGGATCCTGGCCGGTACCGCAATGCTTCCACTATCTGAGGTATTTTCCAGTGTCATTTTGGTGATCAGGGTAGATTCCAGGTCCGAGGCCGTGATCTCCAATTCATTGCCATCCAGCCTGAACAGAAAATTATCGAGTATGGGCAAGGTATTTTTGGAACTGATGACCCTGCTGACTGCCTGCAGGTGACCCAGAAGGTCGGTACTGGAAACAACAAATTTCATGGATGGTTCTTTTTAATTCTAAATATCAATTATACGAAAAATTTAGCAGAAGCTTTGCACCTGATTCCATTTTTTCATTTGCTTTGAAAATAGCCAGGTTCTTTCAAAAGCGGATCAATTTCCAGATACTTCAGAACGACCATTTCGTCCCAATCATCGACCTTTGCATATAATCTATTGAGATCCATTTTTTTATTTCCTGCCGTATCCCTAGCAAACACGGGAAACAATCTGAGGATCGTCCGGGTGCCTCTGGTACTGCTCACCTCCAGCACATAATCCGGTTCATCACTGTGGGTATAATTCAATGGCATATCCTTCTGGAGATCTGCATATGCATCGAACCTTACCCCGTAGAAATAGCCCAGGTATTGATTGAGCTTTGCTGTAACCGGAGTGAACCATTCCCCGGGTACGGTCCCGGCAGACATCTCAAATTCCCCTTCTTCATTCCTGGCCAGATGAAATGTCCTGGCAGGATCCCGGTTATACTGAAGGGATATACATTCAATCTGTGCGGGCAGGAAATGCAGCAGCAGGTTGTCTCTCCAGTAGCGTTCATCCGTTGCGTACAATGCTGCCAGATCCCTTGGATTAAACCCCCTTACCCCCATCCTGAATGGTGTATCTGCATCCTTCAGCATCATATAGGTGGCATCGGTTCCCGTTGTATCATGACAGACGAAATATTCCCTTGCCGCCCCCTTGTCCAGGGTGATAATGACCCGCTTGCCGTCCTGCTGCAGCTGCATGGAAACCTCCTCCGAGCGGGAACGGGATACAGGGGACAGAACTTCCAGCCTGGAAAGCAGCACCAGTAAACCGCTCATGCGGTCTTTCCGGACCGGGGTGCTGCCATTCACCCTCCAGGCATCCTCGTGCCTGACAAGCATCACCTGCCCTCCCCTGCCTTTGATCTCCACGCCTGTGATACGGCCCGTGTCCTTCACGGCGAATTCCACATCAGATCTTGCATATGTGCCGGACCGCCTGGACAGAAACAGCCAGGCTGAGACAGCCACCAGCAGGGCCAGCACCAACAGGATTATTTTGTATCTGTTCATTTAACGAAATCTCCTTCTGCGGTACACACCGACGCCCGCACCGAAGGAAATGACCAGGAGGACCGGGACGGCCGTATTGATGACTTTCCATTTATCACTCTCCTCCAGGATACGCTGCCGGTCAAGCAATCGCATCCGGAATTCACGGCCCCTGAGACTGATCAATCCGGTTTCGTCTGTCAGGTAATTCACAGCATTCAGGATAAACTCCTTGTTCCCGAAGCTCTGCGAGGTATACTGGTCAAAACCTAGGGGCACCATCACCGGACCGTTCGGGGAATCGATGACCTCGTTCCGGATGATATCACCGTCTCCCATCACGATCATACGGGTGGACCGGCTTATGCCGGCAAACTGGATGGGTTTGTGGGACTGTACATCCGGTATGGAACGGTTGGTGAATACGGATTCAAAGTTTCCCTCCAGCAGGATGGCCAGGGGCAGATGGGCCCGGTTGTATGCTGCCTGGGAAGGCTGCCGCTGGGTTTCCCGCAGACTGATCTCGGCAGGTGCGGCCACTATCCTGGAGTAGGGAGATGTGGCAAGGAGGACCGTCTTTTTAATGGCAGGATTCTCACCCACTGTATCTATATCACTTCCGAATTCAATCTTGATCATGTTCAGGGAACGCGTCACGGGATGATCATTCCCGGGAGATATCAGGGGGAAATAATACCAGGGACTGAACTCCCATTGGGCTTGCGCTCCCGCCAGGCCTTTGTTCACCGGGATCACATGGCACTGGATATCCTTCACCAGGTGCGGGTTCAGGCGAACACCATAACGGAACAGCTGGTCCTCAATATTCAACGGATTGTACAGGGCGAAGGTCATGCCCATGAAAAGGCTGTCCATCGAAACCTGCACCGGATCCAGCAACCAGAGGACCTTCCCTCCCTGCATTATGTACTGGTCGATCACAAATTTATCTGCTTCTGAGAAGGCCTTCACCGGTTTTGCAATGATGACGGCCCGGTAACCATTCAGGCTTCCGTACCTGCCCCCGATGACCCCCCTGTCAACCTGGTAAAAATTGGCCAGGTCCTTGGTGATATCCCCTACCTGGTAGGCATCCAGTTCACCGTGGCCCTCCAGGAAAGCCACTTTGGCTATGCTGTCACTGCTCAGGGTCTTGATCATGCCAATGAACTCATATTCAAGGGATTGTATGGACTGGTGCAGGTTCACCTCACCGGGCAAACCGGGATTGTTCTTCAGCAGGTTCACGGCCACATCCGCCTCCTCATATGAGATCACGGCCCCCGGAAAAACGATCTTCTGGGAGGTACTCCCGTCCTTGGCGCGGACCTGGACATTGGTGGGTTGCAACCCGATCCCGTACAGCTGGTTGAAAAGGTTACGCCTGATCTGCGGGTCAGGATCCTCAACCGGGTCGATAAACTCGTACTGCAGGTTCTGCGGGGCATATACCCTGAACTCATCCAGCAGCTCCCTGATGGCCGTATTCAACCTCGAGAAACCCACGGGAAGGTCTCCCTCCAGGTATACCCGGATATAGACAATCTCGTCGAGATCCCTCAATATCACGCGTGTTTCTTCCGAGAGGGTATACCTTTTCTCCGTGGTCAGGTCAAAACGGTGAAAAACCCGTGAGGCGATAAAATTGACCAGCACAATGATGACCATCGCACTTACCAGCTGAATAATATGCATCCGTTTCAGTTGTCTCCTTTTCATCCTGCTCCGATTATCCTTACCATTTCCTGCTCTGTAAGACAATCCTGGTGCCGATCAGGAATATGCTTATCACACTCAGGAAATATACCAGGTCCCTCGTATCGACCATCCCGCGGCGTATGGATTTATAGTGTTCATTGATACCGAGCTTCAGCAGCAGGTTGTCAAGGTTCCCGAACAGGTCCATGCTGGTGATCAGGTCAAATCCGGTATACAGGAAAAATGAGATCAGCACGGCGACAATAAATGAAATGATCTGATTGTCTGTCAGGGATGATATGAATATCCCCACGGAAGCATATACAGCGGCCAGGAAGAAGAGTCCCACATAAGACCCCCAGATCCCTCCCGTATCCAGGTTGCCGGGTGGACTTCCAAGCCTGTGGACCGAGTAGAAATAAACCATGGTAGGAAGGAGGGAGAACAGGATAAGCACCAGGGAGGCAAAATATTTGGCCAGCACGATCTGTATCTCCGGTATGGGCTGGGTCAGCAACAATTCCAGGGTCCCGCTGCGTCTCTCCTCGGCAAATACCCGCATGGTTATGGCAGGTACCAGGAAAAGGAATATCCAGGGAGCCATGATGAAGAGTGTATCCAGGCTGGCATGCCCGTTGTCCAGTATATTCAGGTTCCCCTTGAATACCCACATGAACAGGGAATTGACCACCAGGAATACAACAACCACGACATACCCGGTCAGGGTGCTGAAAAAGCTGGTTATCTCCTTACGCAGTAAGGTTAACATGTCTCAAAAACAACATTTGTGCGAAAGTAATGCTTTTTCGACTCACGGCAAATTAATGATATCAACGGAAAGCTTGCCTGCCTCCACAAGGAACATGTAATGGATGATTTGTATCTGGTGAAAATAATAGTTGAGGATCGCTGTATAATGATAACCCTTACGGGTCATTTCCATGGCCCCTTCCTGGCTCAAACCTACACCGTGGCCATACCCCCTCCCATCCAGTACGATGTGATCCCCCTCGAGTTTCACACCGAAGAAATCCGACCGGAGCTGATAATCGTCACGGATCACCGAAAGCAGCAGTGAGTCCTGCCCGGACCGGTAATAATCCTGCCGGTGTTTTACGGGCATTTCAAGCACGGATGTATCCAGGAGTTCTCCCATGATAAATCCTTTTGTCTGCAGATACCGGATCCAGTCCCCTGCAGGAATGGATTTCTGCCATCTTGCACCGGGCTGGTTCAGGCTGAATGGATCCAGTACCGGGCGCAGGTAGTTCCTCCCGTTCAGCCAGGCCTGTTCGGCCCCCCTGGTCTCACCTCCGCTGTTTGCATGGTAGGCCGCATTGATCAGGACGGAATCTTCATCTGCCATGACCAGTCCGTCTGTCACCTCCGTTCCTATTTCCACATCCTCGTTCCAGATATGCCTGCCCTTGTAGGCCTGGCAATGAACGGCATCACAGAGGTGGAATCCTTCCGTTGTATGCCGGCCAAGATTTTTAAAGGCAAATGTCCTGCTCAGGATGGCCTGTACCTTGTAATACTCCAGTTCGCAATGGCTGCCTGCCTCCGTCTCCGAGACCCCCATGATGTATTTTTCCATATCGATCTCATTGATCATCAGCAGGTTATTCATGGAGATCTCCACGTGCAGGTCAGCCAGGTATTCCCTTGAGTCCATCACCGGCAGGGCAGGCTTCAGCCTGAAATAGGCATACTGATCAGGTGCTGAGAACCTGAGCTTCATCCCATGATGCCACCGGCCTGCATGGTCCCTGATCAGCAGGGAATCCCCTTGCCGGATCACGTACCAGCTCTCGCCCTCCGGACAGGTACCCAGGAACCCCCGGTCTGTTGTAATTCGATAAACCCCCTCCCCGGGTGTGAACAGGAAGGCATTTACCAGGTGCTCATGAAAGACAGCTATCCTGACATCCAGCGAAAAT
>Ga0111175_1021_pt1 | contig 29700 bp, 23 predicted proteins | sample DeeMarSWOR324_28_FD_80228 | JGI IMG/M metagenome (GOLD analysis project Ga0111175, IMG submission 80228) | Bacteroides sp. SM23_62
CTTTGTCATACCATGGGCAGTCTAAAATTCAGGATAAGTACAAATATCATAAATCAGATTAGAAGTATAAAAGGCTGCCGACCGGAAGGGAGGTTTAGTTCAACTCAAGGTAAAGAATGTGCCTTTAGCTATCGAATCTTTAACCGTTTGAGCGAAAATTGATCAAAATCCAAAAAGAAAGACGTGGTGCAGGTTGGAATCGAACTGCGACGACGGAAATTTGATTATTTTCACTCTGATAAGCGGAAAATTTTAACGCTGGTTACTGATACATATAAAAATGTGATCATTCAGTTCCCTGAAAAACAAAAGAAACCAGATGAAAGGTAAAGTTGTATTATTAATGGTAATCCTATTCAATTCATTGTTGGATATCAGATCAGAAATACCCATCAGGATTAACATATCAGGCCCCGATGGTAGGATTACCGTCAATATTTTCTGTGATGATGACAACTCATTGAAATACAATGTGCTATTCAAAAGCCGCTTCGTGATCCAGCCCTCGTCGATGGGGATAACGGTTGATGGAATAAGATTGGGGGAGGGAATCCAACTGGGCGAGCCTGACAGGTATGCAATAGATGAAACCTATGCCATGCGGGGCATTGTCCATTCAACGGCCAGGAACCACTGCTCAGGTATGATTATCCCGGCTACCCATATCGGATCGAAAACAATTTATCAGGTGGACATCAGGGTTTACAATGATGGCATTGCTTTCCGCTATGAGATCCCCGGAAAAGGCAGCCGGGTAGTCTCGGCTGAAAACACATCATTTGTCATACCCGGGAAAAGCGAGGTATGGTATCATGATTTTCATATGCACTATGAAGGCCAGCATACTTTGAAATTAATTTCCGAAATAGGTGAAGGCGAATGGGGGGCGCCGCCAATCACATTCAGGCTACCCGGAAAGCAAGGATACGCATCCATCACCGAATCGGCCAAAATCAATTACAGCGGTATGGGATTACAGGCAGATGGTAAAAATGCATTCATTGTGCGCCTTGGTCACGAGCAGCCGGTTTCCTATCCATACGAGTTAAGATACAGCAAGGATGACATTGATAAGCTGGCACGACCTGCAAAGATAGAGGACACCATAAAAACCCCCTGGAGGGTGGTGATGATCGCTGAAGATCTGAATAACCTGGTGAACTGTGATATTGTTTATAATGTGGCCCCCCAGCCGGATCCATCATTATTTCCCCAGGGATTTAATGAGGATTGGCTGAAACCAGGCCGTGCTGTTTGGGGTTACCTGACCCCGGAACCCCGCACACTGGAAGGGATGAAAAACCTCTCCAGGCTTGCAGGTGAACTGGGATTTGAATATCATATCGTTGAGGGCCACTGGGCCCGCTGGACATTCGAGGAGCAGAAGGAACTGGTTGATTACTCCCGTGAACAGAATGTGGGGATATTGCTATGGAAACATGCAAGGGACCTGAGGGATCCGGAAAAAGCTTCAGGAATTTTTCAGGTTCTGCCATGAACTGGGTGTAGCAGGGGCTAAAATTGATTTCTTTGATCATGAGGCCAGGGAAGTTATCGACCTGTACAGTGTCTGTTTGAGGGAAGCCGCCAGATATAAATTGATCCTGGACTTTCACGGTGCCAATAAGCCGGCCGGTGAAAGCCGAACATCCTGAGATTATACTCCGGCATCCGGCTGTAGAGGTAATCAAAAAAATACCATCCGTCTGGGATGAAACCATCGTTTTACCCTGTTCTGCAATTGGCGAAATATCAGCGTTTGCGAAGAGGAACGGAGACCGGTGGTTCCTTTCCATCATGAATGGCGAAGAGGCCAGAATCGTTAAATTAGACCTGTCCTTTCTCCAGGACGGGGATCATACGGTGACCTTGATACGGGATGAAAGGCCAGCGTCGGCCATGGCATCCCTGATTCGTAAAAGGGAATCATTCGGTGCACAGCAAGGTGTTATCATTGACAGCACTTCAGTAAAAAACAATGATGCATTTGTGGTTGAACTTTTCCCGGGAGGAGGATTTGTGGCCATGTTTGAAAAGGTCCCGGAGGAATAAAATTAACCGTGGTACCTTTGGCATCTAGCATCATTTGCAATGGATTACAATCCATTCAGAAATCAAGGGTGTAGATGGGAATCTTATTTGTTAGTGGTATTATATATTTGGAAAAGAGACTGAAAATGACTCAATTTACATTCTGAGACCGTTTACCATGATCTACCTGACAAGAAGAGAAAGATTCAATGCCGCTCACAGAGTGTACCGCGAAGAATGGTCTGATAAAAAAAATCAGGATGTATTTGGAATGTGTTCCAATCCAAAATGGCACGGTCATAATTATGTCCTGTTTGTCACCATCAGGGGAGAAGTACAGCCTGAACTGGGTTATGTTGTGGATCTAAAAGTCCTTAGCAGGATTATCAGGGAAAGGATCATTGACAAGCTCGACCATAAAAACATCAATCTGGAGGTAGATTTCATGCATGGCAAAATGGCATCTACAGAACAAATCGCCATAGCCATCTGGGAAGAACTGGAGCCGCATATACAAGCCCTTGGCGTGGATCTATACCGGATACGCCTGGAAGAAACGGAAAATAATTTCGTGGAATATTTTGGAAATTAAGCCTAAATCATATGGAGATCATAAACAATGGTACCGGACCTGATGAAATTGAAGGGTACAACAGGATAGATAAATTCGACGATGAAAGAACCGGGATCTTAACCGGCCTTTACAGGCAGGTTCTGGATGCCCTGGGAGAGGACATCCGGCGGGAAGGACTGGATCAGACCCCGCTCCGGGTGGCCAAGTCCATGCAGTTTCTTACGCAGGGATATGGATCCGATCCGTATAACATCGTAAGTCAGGCCATGTTCAAAGAGGATTATAATGAGATGGTAATTGTAAAGGATATAGATGTATTTTCTCTTTGTGAGCATCACCTGATTCCTTTCATCGGCAGAGCACATGTTGCCTACATACCCAATGGTCATATTACGGGATTGAGCAAGATCGCAAGGGTGGTAGAGGTCTATGCAAGAAGGCTTCAGGTACAGGAACGGCTGACCATGCAGATCCGTGATTGTCTCGAAAACACGCTCAAGCCCCTGGGTGTAGCAGTGGTTATCGAGGCCAAGCATCTTTGCATGGTGATGCGGGGCATCCAGAAACAAAACTCCGTCACAACCACCTCGGCCTTTACGGGTGAGTTCATGAATAACACCAGCACACGGGAAGAATTCATCCACCTGATCGGCAAGGAGCTACATTAATAAATTTCACCCATAGGCAAATATCAGCTTACGCTGCGTTTGAGTAATACTGTTTACGTCCCGATCTAAAGGACCGGGGCGAATTGTATTAGGTTATTTTCATTAGTTTTGTCGAAATTTTAATTGATCAATAATTGTCGGATGAAAGCTTATGTATTCCCAGGACAGGGGGCACAGTTTCCCGGGATGGGCAAGGACCTTTACGAAGACTACACTGAGGCAAAAGAGCGCTTCGAAGAAGCCAATGATATACTTGGATTCCATATCACCCGGCTTATGTTTGATGGTACCGAGGAAGACCTTCGCCAGACAAAGGTAACACAGCCGGCCATCTTCCTGCATTCTGTGATCCTGGCGGGAACCATTGAGGATTTCCAGCCTGAGATGGTGGCAGGACACTCCCTGGGTGAGTTCTCATCATTGGTGGCCAATAAAACACTTTCATTTGCCGATGGACTTAAACTCGTTTCCCAGCGGGCTTCTGCCATGCAGAAGGCATGTGAGGCCGAACCCTCCACCATGGCGGCTATCCTTGGACTCGATGATCATCTCGTGGAGGAAGTCTGTGCAGCCATCCCGGAGGTGGTGGTCCCGGCAAACTATAACAGTCCCGGTCAGATAGTAATTTCCGGATCCATTGCAAGCATCGATAAAGCCGTTGAGAAGCTATCCGGAATGGGTGCAAAACGGGCCATTAAGCTGAGCGTTGGGGGCGCTTTTCATTCACCGCTTATGGAACCGGCCAGGAAGGAACTGGAAACCGCCATTATGAATACCCCGTTTGCCACACCTTTATGTCCGGTTTACCAGAATTTTACGGCCCTGCCGACAAGTGACCCGGATACTATAAGGACCAACCTGGTGGCCCAGCTCACTGCCCCTGTCAAGTGGACCCAGACGGTCCAGCATATGCTTCAGGATGGTGCTTCCTCCTTCACTGAAGTTGGACCCGGGAAAGTACTGCAGGGATTGATCAAGAAAGTCGACAGGGACATACCCACTTCCAGCGCATAAATACGGATTACCCGTGCCGGTATATTTACCCGGATTCCCGGACCGACTATCATTGTTTTTACCTAAATTTGCTTCTTTCATTATAAATCAGCGTATTTAGATCCATCCTGCTTTACAATTGTAATTATGAAGGTATTAAAATTCGGAGGATCCTCAGTCGGCACCCCGGGGTGCATTCTGAAGGTCAAATCCATCGTTGAGAGCCAGGTTGAACCAAGCATCGTAGTTGTTTCAGCTTTCCAGGGTGTTACAGACCAGTTGATCAAGGTTAGTAAACTGGCCACGGAAAGGGATGAATCCTACAAGGATCTCTTATCCGTGATCGAGCAAAGGCATTACCAGGCTGTCAAGGAACTTTTCAGTGTTAACCAGCAGAGCAATATCCTGGCCGGAATAAAGGTCCTGATCAATGAACTGGAAGAGACGCTGCATGGAGTATTCCTGCTGCAGGACCTGCCTGCCAAGACCCATGATACCATCGTCAGTTTCGGGGAAAGATTATCTTCTTTCATTATATCGCTAAAGATCAATGATGCCTACCTGGTGGAGATCAGGGATCTGATCAAGACCGACAGCCAGTATGGCAAAGCCCGTGTACTTTTCAGCCAGAGTTATCCTTTGATAGAGGAGCACTTCAAATCCCTTCAAGGGTACGCGGTTGTACCGGGTTTCATAGCAAGCAATGAAAAAGGGGAAACCACCACCCTGGGGCGGGGTGGATCTGATTATACGGCGGCCATCATCGCGGCGGGTGTTGATGCCAGTGTACTCGAAATCTGGACCGATGTGGACGGATTTATGACCGCAGATCCAAGAAAGGTGGAAAAGGCTTACGCCATAGAATCCCTGAGCTACGCCGAAGCCATGGAGCTGTCCCATTTCGGAGCCAAGGTGCTGTATACACCAACCATCCATCCGGTCCTGGAGAAAAGGATCCGGATACATATCAAAAACACGTTTTCCCCGGAGAAGAAAGGGACCGTTATCGGTATGCAGGAGATCATACCGAGCCAGTCACCGATCAAGGGGATCTCATCCATTGACCATGTCGACCTGGTTACCATACAGGGTTCAGGCATGGTGGGTGTCACCGGTACATCCATGCGACTGTTCACGGCACTTGCCAGGCGGAATATCAATATTATCCTGATCACCCAGGCTTCCTCTGAATATTCTATCAGTTTCGCCATCCATCCGGATGCGACACAGGAAGCAGAACAGGCCATCCGGGAGGAATTCCACCAGGAGATCGAGATCATTCATTCCATCCGTATCCTGGTGGAAAAGGATCTGTCTGTCATAGCCATTGTAGGGGAAAGAATGCGTCATACACCGGGCATATCTGCCAAGCTTTTCCAGGCGCTGGGCAGGAACGGGATCAATGTGATCGCGATCGCCCAGGGATCCTCAGAGTTGAACATATCTGTTGTGATCAGCAAGCACAGCCTGCGCAAGGCAATGAATGCCATACATGAAGGTTTTTTCCTTTCGCACTACAGGGAATTACACCTCTTCCTTGTCGGTGTTGGGACCGTGGGTTCAAGATTGCTCAATCAAATCCGCATCCAACAGGAGAAGCTGCTCTCCAATCACCGCCTCAAGGTGAATGTGATCGGGCTGTCCAACTCGAAAAAGATGATCATTGATCATAACGGGATCGCCATCGAAAGTTACAAAGACCTGCTAAGCGAGGGACAACCAACCGATCTTCAGGCATTTACACACCGGATAGCAGAATTAAACCTCAGGAACAGTGTATTTATAGACTGTACGGCATCGCCAGAAGTAGCCGAAAGTTACAAACATCAGTTCAACAATTATGTCTCGGTGGTCACCGCCAATAAGATTGCCTGTTCATCAGCTTATGATAAATACAAGTACCTGAAGAACACGGCACAGGCCAAAGGCGTAAAATTCATTTTTGAGACCAATGTGGGTGCCGGCCTGCCGGTTATCAACACGATGAACGACCTGATCAACAGCGGGGACAAAATACTTGAACTGGAGGCTGTGCTTTCAGGTACCCTCAATTACATATTCAATACGCTGGATAAGGATAACCGCCTGAGTGATGTGATCAGGCAGGCCAAGGAACTGGGCTTTTCTGAACCGGATCCGAGAATTGACCTTAGCGGGATCGATGTCGTACGCAAACTCATTATCCTGTCACGGGAATCAGGCTACAAGATCGAGGAAAAGCAGGTTAAAGTTACTCCGATCCTGCCTGATGAATGCTTTGAAGGAGACCTGGATACCTTCTGGGAGAAAGTAAGTACATATGATGACGAGTTTGAGCGGAAGCGTTCGGAGATTGAAAAAAACAACAAGAAATGGCGCTTTGTTGCCAGGCTGAAAGAAGGCAAAGCTTCTGTCAGGCTTGCCGAGGTTGGCATGGATCACCCACTCTACCACCTCGAAGGAAGCAACAACATCATTATGATCACCACGGAGAGGTATAAGGAGCACCCCATGATCATCAAAGGATACGGTGCTGGTGCGGAGGTTACCGCCGCCGGAATTTTTGCCGATGTGATCCGGATAGCGAATATTTAATCAGTGAATAAGAGCGTACATATCTACTCACCGGCCACGGTGGCCAATGTGGGACCTGGGTTTGACATCCTGGGATTTGCCTTGGATCAGCCGGGGGATGAGATGCTTGTTGAAAAAACTGAAGGTGATCAACATATTATCATTGATGAGTCCGGGACAGGGCTGCCCCTTGATCCATTTAGAAATGTGGCCACTGTTGCCATTGATGCAATGCTGGATGACCTTGGAAGCAGCCAGAAATTCCACCTGACCTTCCTGAAAAAAATAGCACCCGGCAGCGGGATCGGTTCCAGCGCTGCCAGTTCTGCCGGAGCAGTTTATGGTGCCAACCAATTGTTGGGGAGTCCCTATACAAACCTCGAACTGGTACCTTTTGCCATGAAGGGTGAAAAAACTGCCAGTGGTTCAGCCCATGCAGACAACGTGGCCCCTGCGCTGCTCGGAGGATTCGTGCTGGTCAGAAGCTATGACCCCCTGGATATTGTAAGTATTCCCGGACCGGAAGGCCTCTACTGTTGCATCGTGTACCCTGAAATCAGCATAGCCACAGAGGACAGCCGCAAGATCCTGAAAACTACTGTTCCCCTTGAAAAGGCCATAGCGCAGTGCGGGAATGTTGCGGGACTGGTGACCGGGCTGATCACCGGTGACTTCCGGCTGATCAGTAACTCCATGCAGGATGTAATAGCTGAACCCATACGGTCTTTCCTCATTCCTGAATATGATGAGGTTAAAAAGGCCGCCCTGGAGGCAGGAGCCCTTGGATGCAGTATATCGGGTTCTGGTCCATCGATATTTGCACTGAGTGAGAATGAAGATACGGCACAGAAGGCCGGGAAACAGATGGAAAAAGTTTTCGCGTCTGCAGAGATCGGCAGCAGTGTTTTTGTTTCAAGGGTAAACAAACAAGGCATTAAGATTCTCTCAGAAGAATCATGAACTATTACAGCACAGAGAACAGGCAGCTGAAGCGATCCCTGAAAGATGCGGTCCTTGAGGGACTGGCACCGGATGGTGGGCTCTTCATGCCGGAAAGGATACCTTTACTCACGGAAGCACAGATTCAATCATTCAGATCCAAATCCTTCCACGAAATATCACGCGACATAGCAATCAGCCTGTTCCACGAGGATCTTAACGAAACTGAGATCATTGAAATTACCGATGCCGCCATCAATTTTGACACCCCCCTGGTCTATGTGGAGGAAGGCATCTATACACTGGAATTATTTCATGGCCCCACCCTGGCATTCAAGGATGTCGGTGCCAGATTCATGGCAAGGATGCTGGGGCATTTTACCATGGGACTCGACCGGGAGATCAATGTGCTGGTTGCCACATCAGGCGATACCGGAAGTGCTGTGGCCAGTGGTTTCTGGAATGTGGAGGGCATCCGGGTATTCATCCTTTATCCTTCAGGCGGGGTAAGCCGGTTGCAGGAAAAACAGCTGACAACGCTGGGTGGTAATATCATGGCCCTTGAGATCGCTGGGACTTTCGATGACTGCCAGAGGCTGGTGAAATCGGCTTTCCAGGATAAAGATCTTCATGATCACCTCATCCTGACTTCCGCCAACTCTATCAACCTGGCACGCCTGCTTCCACAATCTTTTTACTATTTCAATGCCTGGGCCAGGCTACGGGATGCCCGGGAATTTTATGTCTCGGTACCCAGCGGGAATTTCGGCAACCTGACAGCCGGATTGATCGCCGGAAAAATGGGACTGCCGGTAAAACACTATATCGTGGCCACCAACGTCAACGATGTGGTCCCTGAATACCTGCAGACTGGGAAATTCCGGCCCCGTCCCTCCATCCCTACTATAGCCAATGCCATGGATGTGGGTAATCCCAGCAATTTTGCCAGGATCCTGGACCTGTACGGGCATTCACACGATGCCATCGTGGATGCCATGAATGCATATGCTTATACAGATGATGAACTCAGGGAAACCATCGGGGATGTTTACCAGCGTACCGGTTACCTGCTGGATCCGCATGGGGCCGCAGGATACCGGGCCTTGAAAGCATATACTCCCAGGGAGAAAGGAATCCCGGGTGTATTTCTTGAAACTGCCCATCCGGGGAAGTTCAGCCTGACGGTTGAAGAAGTGATCCGGTCGACGGTTGAAATCCCCACACAATTACAGGATGCCTCATCAAAGAAAAAATCCAGTATCACGCTAGCTGCCGACTTCCCGGATTTCAAGGATTTCCTCCTTCATCTTTGAACCATATGCCACCCATATCTGACCGAAGGTGAATGCATAATAAAATCGAGCCTTTTTATGCGTTTACCGACCTTAGATTATTCCCTGGTCCAGCATGGCGTTGGCCACCTTCATAAAGCCGGCAATATTGGCCCCGTTTACGTAGTTCACATAGCCATCAGGCTCCGTGCCATGCTCCACGCAGGCCGCATGGATGTTGGTCATGATATCGTGCAGGCGCTTGTCAACCTCTTCGCGCTGCCAGTTCAGCTTCATGCTGTTCTGTGACATTTCCAGTCCCGATGTGGCCACCCCCCCTGCATTGGCTGCTTTCCCGGGGGCATAAAGGATCTTGTTTTCCTGGAGCAGTTCAATGGCTTCCGGCGTACAGGGCATGTTGGCCCCTTCACAGACGCAGATGCATCCGTTCTCCACCAGGTTTCTGGCATCTTCCTCGAGCAGTTCATTCTCTGTAGCACATGGCAGGGCAATGTCACATTTTACTTCCCAGGGATGTTTGTTGGGTACGAATTCCGAATCCTCAAACTCGTAGGAATAGGGTTTGACAATATCATCATTGGATGCACGTAGCTCCAGCATATAATCAATCTTTTCACCGGATACTCCATCCGGATCATAGACGTAGCCATCCGGTCCGGAAAGGGTAACCACCTTGCCTCCCAGCTCGACCACTTTCTGGACGGCACCCCAGGCCACATTACCAAATCCGCTGACAGTAACGATCTTGTCTTTGAATGTTTCCCCTATGGTGGCCAGCATTTCCTTGGCGAAATAGACACAACCAAAACCCGTGGCCTCGGGACGGATCAGGCTTCCTCCCCAGTTAAGTCCCTTGCCGGTCAAAACGCCTGAATTCTCCCTGGCCAGTTTCCGGTACATCCCGTAAAGGAATCCAATTTCACGTGTGCCTACTCCGATATCACCAGCCGGCACGTCGGTGGACGGACCTATCAGTTTCCAGAGTTCAAGCATGAATGCCTGGCAAAAACGCATGATCTCACTGTTCGATTTTCCTTTCGGATTGAAATCAGATCCCCCTTTGCCTCCTCCCAATGGCAATGATGTGAGACTGTTCTTGAAGATCTGTTCGAATCCCAGGAATTTCAGTATGCTCAGGTTGACGCTCGGGTGAAAGCGGAGTCCTCCTTTATAGGGACCAATCACACTGTTGAACTGGATACGGTAACCAAGGTTCACGTGCACCTTACCCTGGTCATCCTCCCAGGGCACCTTGAAAATGACGACCCGGTCGGGTTCGATGATCCGGTCGATCACACCGGCAGCTTCGAATTGGGGATTGGCATTGTAAACCTCTTCAATGGATTCCAGAACCTCCCGAACAGCCTGATGGTATTCTGCTTCACCGGGGTGCCTTTTCTCTAGATCAACCATTACTTTGTCAACGTTCATAACTGGCAGATTTGATTTTCATTTAAAAATACATTTATACTATTTGCCAGGCAAATTATCTGAGATGATATAAAATATTGACATTTATCAGGTTTCTTCGTTGAAGCTTTCCTTGTAGATGACTCCCTTATTGGATCTGCCATCCACTTCCACCCTCAGGGGTTTGTCAAAGCGGATATGCCTGAAATATTCACTTTCCATGGCAGCAGGAAGCTGGTCCAGGTAGTTTATGTCATAAAAGCCGTCCCTGATATGTGGATTGATGGTAAAATAGCCGACCCTGAACGAGGTGATATTCTGGAAAAAGTGGGTGCCCTGGCTGGGATCAATCCGGTAGTTTTTCAGTCCCGATTCAATAATTACCCGGGCAGCCGATATCTGTATCCATTTGGAGGGTATGCCCAGCCAGGGATCACTGGATCCCCACCTCCCCGGTCCTATCAGGATATAATTGGTACCGGTTGCTAAAAATTCCTCATTTTTCTTCTCGATCTGTGCAGCGATCTCCCCGCTGCGGGCTGGATCAAATGCCGTTGGTTTTATATATACCAGGTCCCTCAGCCCATAAAAGCTCCCATTCCCCAGGGCTGATTCAGAATAAACAATGGTATCTTCCAGCCTTACATCATCAAGGTTAAGGCTGATGCTCTGGTCATTCAATACGATTGGCCTGATCTGCAGGAAACTGAAAACCGAAGGATATCCGGCCGGGGTATTCATGTTTACGGCAAATTCAATCTCAATCGGATTGTTCATTTCCTTTTCGCCCGTCTGTAAAAGGTCGCACAGTATATCGGCCAGGGGGATCTTATTAAAATTCAATAATGGTGAAAAGGTGATCAGCCGTTTTCCGTCACCGAACAAACCATCCCTGACCATGTGGCTCTCGAAATCATAAGTGGATGCGGCAAATTTAAATGATGCGTCTTTTTCGGCATCTTTGATACGCAATTTAAGCAGATTTGCACCATCGTCCACAGCCGGAACGAAGCTATGGGGATCCAGATTGACTGCCAGGAATTCTTTTTGGGTATTCCTTAATGCAGTCTCGGGGTCTGAGAGCTGCAGGACCTTTTTGGGATATTTGGGTGAGAATCTCAGTCCCAATCCCCCTTCCATCAGATATTTCCCCAGACCATACGCGATCATTGCTATACCGTCCTTCGGCGTTTCCGGCTCAATGGGATAAAAATTAATGGACCGGGCAACCCCTGAAAGGGTAGGGTAGAATCTTTCCCCGGAGGCGGATCCGCAAACTTCCTGGAGGATAATCCCCATTTTTTCCTCGTCGATAACATTGGAGGTGGCAGTCATGTATGATTTACTGCTCTTGAAGTAGACTGAGGCATATACAGATTTAATGGCTGCTGTCAGCATGGTCAGCATATGTGCCCGGTCATCCTTGTCACAGGGGACCATATAGGTGGAATAAATTCCTGCAAAGGGCTGATAATGTGAGTCTTCTAGTTTACTCGAACTCCTGACCGCCACCGGGTTTTCGAGGACCTCGACAAATGCTTTTAGATCCTCCACCACCCATTCCGGTAATGCGGCCCTTAGGAAATTTTCCAGGATCTCTTCATCCGGACGATCAGACAGGGCTGCCTCAAGCAGTTCGTTTTCCTCCATGAAATCATCAAAGACATCAGTGCTAAGGACCACTGTCCTGGGAATGGTGATCACCACATCGGAATATTTGTTGAAGAGATGATGTTTATCTATGATAGAGTTAATAAAAGCAAGTCCCCGTGCCTTGCCTCCGCTCGACTCCTCCCCTATCCTGCTGAACATCAGGTATTCATCAAACTTATTCCGGTCGAATTTTGCAATGATCCCCCGGCCTTTGGCTATGCGGAAATTGGAGATGGACTCATAGATGTATTTCCTCAATTCCGCCGTCCCGGGAAAATCCTCTTTCTTGAGTTGTTTGAACATTTGTGCTACCTGGAATATGGCGCGGGCATTTAGCCACTTGGAAAAATCATTGCGCCCGGAATGCAATTCCAGTACGTTGTCCGGGATTTTCTGGATCTCGTTCTGAAGTGCCTGCAGGTCAGAAGCCCGGCCAACCTCTTGCAGGGTATCCGGATCACGGAAAACAAAATCCCCGAATCCGAAATGATCCAAGATAAACTGGTTCAATTCATGGGAGAGAGACTTCGAGTATTTATGCATAAATCCAATGCCGAGCTTTTCAGCTTCCTCTGCCATGGTCTCATCGGAGGACTGGAGGAGGAATGGCATGAACTCATCCACCTCTCTTACAAGCCTGCAAAATTCAAGTCCCATTTTACCCTTCTCCTTGCTCTTTGCATTTCTTTTAAAATTGACATCTGAAATGATCCCGAGCATATTGTCCTTGTATTTCTGGTAAAGGCTCACCGCCTCGTCCAGGGTGGTGGCCAGCAATACCTTTGGCCTGCCCCTCATACGTAACATGCGCTGATGTTCGTTCAGGGCTTCCTCGCTGAATTCCCTGGATTGTTTAAGGATTATCTTGTACAGGTTCGGCAGGTAGCTGGATATATACCTGATGGAATCCTCCACCAATAAGATCGTTTGAACACCTACGACTTCCACATCATGCTGGGCGTTCATTTTATCTTCTATCAGTTTGATAATGGCTAAAAGCAGGTCCGCGGTTCCCAGCCAGGAAAAAACATAGTCAATGGCCGAGAGGTCTTCTCTTTCCAGCCGTACGGATACCTCGCGTGAAAAATGGGTAAGCGTGACGATGGGGGTTTCCGGGTATCTGGCCTTGATCTGTTTGGCCAGTTCAAATGTATCCATATCCTCGATATTCAGCATTTCGATGATCAGGTCGATCTTCTCCTTCTCAAGAATACTGAAGGCTTTACGGGCAGAGTGTGCCATTATAAAAATGGGGGGGTAACGCAGGTTCAGGGAAACATATTCATTGAAAATCTGCTCATCGATCCGGCCGTCCTCTTCCAGCATAAATGCATCATAACTGCTACAGATCAATAATACCTGCCGGATGCGTTTTGGCATCAGGAGGTCAAAAGGCGTTACACCGAAATCAATGGTATGTGTGGTTATGCTATTCAACTGGTACATGGTTACTCCAGGTGATCAGGGAAGTACGCTTCTTCCCGTCCATCACAATGGTCAGGGGTTCTTCAAAGGCTATATGGGTGATATATTCTCTGTCACTGATGACCTGCTGCATGTTCAGCTTTTCCCAATCGATATAATCAGTATCGGAATCATACTGAACGGACAGGTAGCCTACATTCATGGAGGTTACATTATGGAAAAAGTGGGAACCCAGGGAGGCATCCATCGGAAAATCAGGGAGGCTTACCTCTACGATTACCCTTGCATTGGAAATCTGGGGCCAGGCCACAGGGATCCCGATAAAACGGTCCCTTGTGCCCCATCGTCCAGGACCGATCAGGATGTATTTTTTACCGCTTTTTACCATCTCGGCATTCATGGCTTCAATCTCGGGAATGATATCTTCTGTATTTGTTTTATCAAATCGCTCGGGCTTTACATACACGATATCGCGGATATCTTCCACGGTCCCGTTCCCCATGCTCCGTTCTGCATACAGCACTATTCTGTCAGGGTCTACCTGCTCCATATCTATCTCAAAATCATCGGTACTGCCCACAAGGGGCTTGAGCTGGAGCAGGTAGAAGGAAGCACAACCATGGTCATCCTTGTTCAGGTCAACCGCATACTCGATCTCGGCCGGGGCACCTAGGGCCTCCTTCACCAGGTTCAGGATCACTTCGATTGTTTTGGCCAGTGGAATGTATTCAAACTTCAGGATGTCTGCAAAATTGATTATACGTGGACCATATACATCGAGTCCGGGACTGATCCTGTCATTATCAGGGTCATATACCGAGGCACAGTGCCTGAGGGTACCATGTTTTTCTGCCTCACTGATCTCCAGGCTGATCAGACCTGCATCCTCACCCAGTTTCAGCAGTTCTGGATTTTCCTTTTCCATGTTTATGGCGTAAAACTTTACCTGTGAACCTTTCAGCTGATCCTGTGGTGTATAGTTCTGCAGATCGGGATACTTGGGTGAGAACCGGTATGCCTTGTTCCCTTCCATGACATACTGTCCAAGTCCCAATGCAGCTACCGCATATCCGTCTTCCGGCTCCATGTGGGCCACCGGATAATAGTTATATGACTGGGCTGTTCCGCTGATGTGGGGATAGTAATGACTGTTGAAAGCATTGCCCACCACTTCCTGGATAACGATGGCCATCTTCTCATCATCCACCCTGAAATTAATGGCTTCAAAATAGCTTCTTGCATTATTGGAGAAAATGGAGGCATAGACAAGTTTAATGGCATCTGTTACCTGTTTCAGCCGGACATTGAATGAGGGATGATTATTGGGCAGTAAATAAGTCGCAAAGATGCCTGAGAATGGATGGGTGGTGCTGTCTTCAAGGAGGCTGGACGACCTGATTGCCAGAGGTTTCTTCATTTTCCTCAACAGGGCACGCAGTTTCTTTTCCAATCCGTGCGATAATTCACCTTTCAGGAACTTTTTCTTGATCTGCTGATAGTCTGCACCCGATAAAACCTGGTCATGCAATTTATTCCTGTCCATGAAAAGGTCAAATTCATCGGTGCCGATCACCATGGTTATGGGTGTCCGGATCTGTATCCCCGGGATGATCTCCGAAAAATTCAGATTGTAGATCAGGGTATTGATGAAAGCCAGTCCCCTGCCCTTTCCCCCCAAAGCCCCGGTACCCAGGCTCACGATATTGGCTTCATCAAGGATTTCGTTTTCTTCAAAATTGACGATCTGTCCTATATTGGTCTCATTGCGGTGTTTCCGGATAACGTATTTAAGATAGTTTCTGAATTCAATCGGGGTTTTGAAATCTGAAACCTTAATGGGATGAATCATTTTGGCGATCTTGATTTCACCCCTTGCCATCAACCATAGTGAAAAGTGATTACGCTTCCCGTGGTAAACAAGTGATTCCGCTGGGACGGTATCAATCCGATTTTCAAATTCCCTGAGGGTCTTTGCCACCGCGATGGTCTTCCCGGATGCATCCTTGTACTCAAAATTACCAAATCCAAGATGATGCTTGATGAAACTGTCAATATCCTGGATAAGGGTCTCGGAATTTTTATTGATAAACACCGATTGCAGTTCAAAGGCGCGGTGTGCATTCTGGACATCTGAGGACTGTATAACCGTAGGTAATCCTTTCAATTGTTCCCTGACCTGGCGGACCAGCCGGAACCCTGCTTCCTCATCCATGGTTCCTTCCCGGTAATATTTCAGATCCGTGATCAGGCAAAGGAGGTGCTCCTTGTAAAGGTCGAAGATATCGATGGCCTGTTCATAGGTTGTGGCCAGCAGGATCTTGGGCCGTGCGCGCAACCGCAGGACCTTGAAGAGATCATCCGTACTGACATCATCGATGATGCGCTTGGTCTGTTCCATTACATTGCTGTAGAGCATTGGAAGGTACCGGGAATAATACTTTTCCGAGTCCTCCACCAGCAGGATCACCTTCACCAGGCCAATGCTCGTGTCGTTTTCCACATTGACCTTGTCTTCAAGCTGTTTGACCATGGTAAAAAAGATCTTGCTATCCCCGTTCCATACAAAAATCCTGTCAATGATATCAACATAATGTGAATGCTCCTTGAACCGGTTGATCTCACGGTCATTATTCAGCAGGACATAAATGGGGATGTAGGGGAAGTCTTTTTTTACCCTGGACCCGATCTGAACAGGCGTGTGCCAGTCAGTGCCGATCATCAGGATCACCAGGTCGAAGTGTTTGGATTTTAATTGTTCAAGCGCTTCCGTATAGGATGACACGCCTGTAATCCTGGGCATGGAGGTCAGGTTCAGCTGATGGTATTCTCCAAGGATATGTTCAGGGAAATGGCCTTCCTTCTCAATGGCGTAAGCATCATAGAGTGTTGCTACCAGCAGGATCTCTTTTACCTTGAAAGGCATCAGATCATGAAAGATATCCCGGTTTGCATTCTGCTTGTTCAGGAATTTCTGGAGAAGCTGCCTGGAGGTTAGGGTGGGCTTCCGGGTTTCAGACTTTTCAGGCTTCTGCTCTATGCTAGCCATGGATAACTGCAGAGCTTCCCTGGCTTCCTGGCTGTCAACATAATTGGACAGGATGCTTGCCAGGTTATCGATCAGATCCCTTTCTTCCTTGAGAAAGGGGCCCTCATCTAATTCCTTGAATTCCTGGAGGTAATAAACCTCTATGCTGCCCTCCTCCCCGTTGATTGTGTGGAAAACCTGCTGCTGGCACCATTCTGTCCACCTGAAATTAGGTGAGGTATATTCTTCCCCTGCATGACGGATCCTGGCCACGGTGCGTTCAGGGTATTGCCAGGCCGGTGGCAGTATATTCACGATTTGTTGAAGGGTATCACTCAGGGATTTCCCCTCTTTCAGGATCTGCGTAGTATGGTTGATACAGGCCAGCTCCTTCAAACGCTCCCTCTTCTCAGCGATGATCCTTTCAAACTCTCTTGAATTGTTGTCTTCAGCCATTTTACAGCCTGTTTCTACAAAAATACAAAACGAAGATCAAATGAAGCTGCCGGGGAAAGACAAATACCGTAAACGTGATCCAATACCAGTGAGCACCGTTTACGGTATTAAGCAGAGGGCCTCAAATATCATTCAACTTCAAAGGTGTGCCCGGAGTGGAGCAGGTCATTGACTGTTTTGATCTTGGACTTTTCTTTTGCTGACGCTATCTGGCTTTCTAACAGGGATTCATAAACAGTGGTTTCATAAGATCTGATGACCCCCATGGCCACAGGCAGCTCCGGAAGCGACATGCGGGCCAGCATGTAATGTGTCGTATCATCAGGATCTTCTACATCGTGGACCAGGATGTCATCAAGGGTGTAGCCGTTTTCTCCAATGGTTACGGCTTTCAGCCGCCCTTTCTCCATGACCAGCCCTTTGTTCTGCTCCGCTCCAAAGATCATGGGTTCACCGTGTTTCAGGTATATCTGGTGATCCGCCCTGACATCCTTGCCGGTGATCTCCCTGTGGACCTGGTTGGCAAATATGATGCAATTCTGCAGGACTTCCACAACCGAAGTACCCTTGTTCTCCGCTGCCGCGATCATCACCTCCTTCATCATTTTCGTTTCTGTATCCACTACCCGTGCAAAAAATGCACCCTGTGCACCCATGACCAGTTCTCCTGGCATGAAGGGATTTTCAATGGTCCCTTCAGGAGATGTCTTGGTAACACTTCCCTTCGGCGTGGTGGGGGAATACTGGCCCTTGGTCAGACCATAGATCTTATTATTGAAAAGGAGGATGTTTACATCAATATTCCTCCTCAGGATATGGATAAAATGATTGCCCCCAATGGCCATCAGGTCACCATCTCCGGTAACTACCCATACACTGAGCTCGGGATTGGCCACCTTGATCCCGGAGGCAATGGCTGCCGCCCTTCCATGCAGGCTGTGAAATCCATAGGTATTGATGTAATAGGGGAACCTTGAGGAACAACCGATTCCGGAAACAAACACAATGTTCTCCTTTTTATAGCCTATTTCAGGAAGGGTACTCTGGACGGTAGAGAGCACAGAATGGCCACCGCATCCCGCACACCATTTTACAGGGTCATCTAACTTGAAATCCTGTTTGGTCAGTACTCCTATATTCTTCACTCTTTCGCTCATGATAATTCCTCCAGTATTTGTTTGAACTTATATTTCAGTTCCGAGATCATAAATGGAAGTCCCTGTACCTTATTATACCTTAAATATTCATATTCCGGGTATTCCATGGTCAGGTAACTGGCAAATTGTCCCAGGTTCAGTTCACATACGATCCTCTTTTTAAATCCCTTCAGCACCTCGCCGGTATTGGCCGGAAGGGGCTTGATATAATTGAACTGGGCCAGACTGATGCTTTTCCCTTCCTCCTGCAATTCCTCAACAGCAGTGATCAGAGGCCCGTATGTACCTCCCCATCCGATGACCAGAAGGTCTGCCTCTTTGTCCCCCAGGATTTCCTGGTGAGGTATGAATTCGGCAACCTTATTGACCTTGGCATCCCGCTGTTCAACCATGATCTGATGGTTCAGGGGATCGTGTGAAACTTCCCCGGTAATATCTGCCTTTTCCAGTCCCCCGACACGGTGTCTCAATCCTTCCTGTCCCGGAATGGCCCAGTACCTGGCCAGTTTATCAGGTCGCCGGTGATAAGGGTAGAAATTCGGGTCATTGTCCTTTACTGCTGGCACCTCTATATCCGGCAGATCATTTACATCCGGGATATGCCATAACTCGGATCCGTTCGCCAGGTATCCATCCGTCAGCAGGATCACAGGGGTCATATGTTCCACCGCAATTTTGGACGCAATGTAGGCATATTCAAAACAATTGGCAGGAGTGCTCGCGGCAATCACCACGACAGGACTCTCCCCGTTCCTGCCATACAGTGCCTGCATGAGGTCTGATTGTTCCGTTTTCGTCGGGAGTCCTGTGGACGGTCCACCTCTCTGAACATTCACGATGACCAGCGGCAATTCCGTCATGACTGCCAGTCCTATGGCCTCTCCTTTCAGCGCAAGACCGGGCCCGGATGTGGAAGTAGCCGCAAGCCGGCCGGTAAAACTGGCACCGATGGCAGAACAGATACCTGCAATCTCATCCTCCGCCTGGAATGATTTTGCTCCCAGGTACTTCATGCCGGATATTTCCTGGAGGATCTCGGAGGCGGGGGTGATGGGATAGGAACCCAGGAAAAGTGGTTTGCCTATTCTTTCAGCGGCAGCCAGTAAACCCCATGCGGTAGCCTGGTTACCGGTAATATTCCTGAACAATCCCTTCTTCTTGCGGGCCGGATTCACCAGGAAGGTGGTCGTCATGGCCTCGATGGTTTCGGCATAATGGTAACCTTCCCGGAGCACCTTGATATTTGCCTTGACAAGTTCGGGTTTCTTGCCAAATTTCTCCTCCAGGAAACCTTCACCGATCTTGATATCCCTGTTGAACAACCAGTATAATAATCCTGCCACAAACTGGTTCTTGGTTTTGTCTGCAGTCCGGTTGTCCAGTCCGAATTCACTTACCGTAGACCTGGTCAGGGTAGTAATGGGTGCCTTTACTACATTGTAACCTTCCAGGCTGCCATCATCAAGCGGATCCTCTATAAAGCCTGCTTTCTTATAATGCTTGCTATCAAAATTATCGATATCAATAATGATGGTTGCCCCGTCCTTGACCCATTTCATATTTGCTTTCAGGGCCGCCGGATTCATCGCCACCAGTACATCTGCCTGGTCTCCGGGAGAATGGACTTCCTTGTGCCCGATATGGACCTGGAAACCGGAAACCCCCGCAATGGTACCGCCGGGCGCTCTGATTTCTGAAGGATAATCGGGAAATGTGGAGAGGTCGTTTCCAACGAAAGCAGAGGTATCAGAAAACTGAGAGCCCGTGAGTTGCATCCCGTCGCCTGAGTCACCGGCAAACTTGACCACCACCTCTTCCAGTTCTATCACTTTAGCATTCTTGGCCATACTACTTATAACATATTGATTAACAATGGTATATAAAAATAATGCATATAATTGGATTATATGCATTTCAGTGGTTCCTTGTGACTAAATTATGCGTTTATGTTTGAATATTCCCACTACAAAATTAACGTTTTTCCATGATGTTAAATTATTATTAACCCATTTTTTTGAACATAAATATAAACTGCTGATAAGCCTGTTATTTTTACGGGCTCGCTGATTGAAAAGTTACTGTAAGAGATGCTACTTCCAGAAATTCAGTTGTTCAAGTTGGACAGCCGACTCAAAGAACATCTTGGCGATCTTTTCAAAGTAGGGGGTATAGTCTGAAATATAAAACTCATGCCTGTCTGGTTTCCCTGTATGCATAAGCTCCATTTCTTCCAGGGTTGTCTTTAATTCATGGGCTACGATATTGGCTGCATCAATGACGTCCACCCCAAAATTAAAGAATTTTTCTATCTGCCGCTTGATGATGGGATAATGGGTACAGCCCAGGATCAGTGTATGAATGCCTGTGAACCGTTTGTCGGTCAGGTAGGCCCTGATAATGGCATTGCTGATATCATCATAAATGAATCCTTCCTCTATCATCGGGACAAACAGGGGTGTGGCCATGGAAATCACTTCCAGTGAAGCATTCAGCTGGTGGATCTTTTGCTGATAGGTCTGGCTGTTAATCGTCCCTTTGGTACCTATCACTCCGACCTTGCCATCTGCATGCTTTTTGCTTACCATGGATACGACGGGATCCACAACATTGAGCACGATGGCCCTGCCGGCCACGTGTTCGACCACCTCATCATAAGCACTGGATGAAGCGGTATTGCAGGCAATCAGGACAGTCTTACAGTTTTTCTCCAATAAGAAATCTGAAATCCTGCGTGCATAATAACGCACTGATTCGCTGGATTTATCGCCGTAAGGCAGGTGGAAGGTATCTCCAAAATAAATGATCTTTTCCTGTGGAAGCAGGGATTGAATGGAATGTGCGACGGTGAGACCGCCTACGCCTGAATCGAATAATCCTATGGGCTGGTGCGCTTCCGGTTGCATCATTTCCTGACTGGGTTAATACAGAAAGACCATCCCCGAGAGGAGATGGTCTGATCTATCATATCATTTAAAGATTATAATCCAAGCTTGGTCCTGACCAGCGGGAGTATATCTGTACTCTTTTCTGAGAAATATACGGGGTTACCGCGACTGACATCAAAGACATAAACAAAGCCGTTCTGTTCGGCCACTTCCTTTATGGCATTGTTGGCCTTTTCCAGGATGGGCTGCAGCAGTCTTTGCTGCTGTGATTGAAGATCCTGCTGGGCTACCTGCTCAAAGTTGGCAATCCTTTGCTGCATCTCAGTGATATCTGCTTCCTTGGTTTGTCTGATCAGATCCGTATAATTATCCCTGTTGGTCAGGTAATCATCATACTTCTTATTCAGTTCCACTCTCATCTCCTCCAGTTGTTGCTCATAATCACCGGCCAGTTTTTCGATCCTGGCCTGTGCACTGTCACTCTCCGGCATGGCTGTCAGTAATTCCTGGGAATTGATATGCCCGAATTTAAGGTCCTGTGAATTGACCGGCATACAGGCTAACAGGAATGCGCTTATGAGAAATAGGTTGACGATCTTTTTCATTGGTTTACTTATTAATTGCTCAGCGCTGAACTTTCCGCGCTTGGAATGTTATTATCTGGTTTTTAAAAAAGTGATACAAAAGTAAGGATTTAATTCTTATATCCCAGCTTTTCGAGCACTTCATCACTTTTATCGTATTTTGGATTGGTATACAGCATGTTGGCGCCCGAGGCAGTATCAAAAATCACGGCATAATTTCCCTCTGATGCAATTTCCTTTACTACCCTGTAAACTTCATCCTGTATCGGTTTGACCAATTCCTGGCGTTTCTTGAACAAATTCCCATCTCTTCCGAAATATTGCTGCTGGAGATCCTTCACCTCCTTTTCCCTGGTAATGATCTCCTCTTCTTTTTTGGTTTTCATTTCCTCGGTCAGCAATACCTTTTCTGCCTGGAAATCTTGGTACATCTTTTCGATGGTTCCATACATGGTTTCAACTTCTTCCTGCCAGTCCTTCGCCATCTTATCAAGCTGGTCCTGGGCAGCCTTATAAGCCGGGATACGGTCCAGTATGTACTCCGTATCCACAAAGGCATATTTCTGGGCCAGGCCCGTGCCTGTCGCCAGCAAAATAATACTGAGTATTGATGCTATTCTTTTCATGGATATATGTTTTTAAATTTGATATACTAAAACTGTTGTCCGATGGTGAAATGGAACTGGCTCCTGTTTGCATCAGGCAGACCGGGTATGGGATCAAATCCATAGCCCCAGTCGATCCCCAGCAGACCAAACATCGGCAAAAATGCCCGCAGGCCGATACCAGCCGATCTCTTGACCAGGAAGGGATTGAACTCATCGATACTGTACCAGGCATTACCCCCTTCCAGGAACCCGAGCACAAACACTGTAGCAGAAGGATTCAGGGTTATGGGATAACGCAGTTCCAGGGTCAGCCGGGTATAAACATTCCCGGCTTTCAATCCATTCACCCTTGGTGTCAAAGAACCATTTTCATACCCTCTCAGGGCGATTATCTCGTATCCGTATATGTTAAATCCTGACATCCCGTCCCCTCCGACATCAAATCCTTCGAAGGGGGAAGGACCAAGATCATCATTGTAATGACCGAGGTAACCAAAATGGGCCCGTGTATAGAACACCAAATTTCCTGCCAAGGTTGTATACCAGTCTGCTAAAAACTTCCATTTATGGTATTCAATCCAGTTGTATCTCTCCTGTTCAGTGACATTTGTGTAATCTTTACCATTGAATACAGAATAGGGCGGGGTTAGCTGGAGACTCAGTGAAAAAGTCGATCCGCGACGTGGATAGATCAGCTGGTCGATCGATTTGCGGGCAACCGTGGTGGTGAAACTTAAATTGTTTGATTTACCATTGGAAAAAGTAAAATAGCCCGTCCAGTTATCCAGGTTGTACTGCTGGAAACTCAGTTCATTATAGAGGGTGAAAAAATCATCCGGCCATTTCAGGCGCCTTCCCAATCCAATGGAAGCACCGGTGATTTTCATGGAGCTGGTCCCGGCATCCCAGAAATACAGGGAATTATTTGTCAGGGTATGGAAGAAAGAGACAGCCAGTGAGTTTGGCTTCTTACTCCCGAACCAGGGTTCCACGAAGGTCATATTATAGCTCCGGTAATATTTGCCGTTTGATTGGGCACGCAGGCTCAGTGTCTGTCCATCACCAGCAGGAATGGGCCTCCATGCCTTGAGCTTGAGGACATCTCTGATGGCAAAATTGGAAAACCGAAGCCCGATGGTACCTACGAGCATGCCGGCCCCCCATCCCCCTGATATCTCCAGCTGGTCATTGGCCCTTTCCACCAGCTTGTATTCTATATCCACTGTACCATCTGCAGGATTCGGTATGGGGATGGGTTCAATTTTCTCCGGATCGAAATGTCCCAGTTGTGCAAGTTCCCTTACCGTCCTGATGATATCCGATTTACTGAACAACTCTCCGGGCTTGGTACGGATCTCCCTGCGAACCACATGTTCATTGGTTTTGGTATTCCCTGATATGATCACATTGTTGATTCTGGCCTGTTTCCCTTCATATATCCTCATTTCAAAGTCAATGGAATCCCCTTCCACCTTTATCTCTACCGGATCTACACTGAAAAACAGGTAGCCATTGTCCAGGTACAGGGAGCTGACTGCATCCTCATCCACTTCCAGCCGTTTGCTTAACAGGGTCTGGTCAAATACATCCCCCTTTTCAATGCCGAGGACTGCATTCAGTATTTGTGAGGGATAGATGGTATTACCCACCCAGTTAATGTCCCTGAAAAAGTACTTGCGGCCTTCCACAATAAATATTTTCAGTAACAGCCTGTTTTCTTCTTCAAGTCTGACCATGGAATCACCCAGGATCTTGGCATCCCGGTACCCGTTTTCATTGTAAAAAGTGATCAGGCTCTGCTTATCTTCCTTGTACTGGTCCTTAATGAACTTGGATGCTTTAAATATGTTTATGTTTACCTTTTTCGTATTTTTCAGCACCCTCCGCAGGCGTTTATCTGGGAATACCTCGTTGCCATCGAAAATTATATCATCGATTTTTATCCTGTGTTCCTTGTCAACCTTAACGAATAACCGAACTGAATTGGGTCGCAATGTATCGGGTACCTGTGTGATGGCTACCTTGGTATTAAAAAATCCCTTTTCTATGAAATGGTCTTTAATAATGCGCTCCGTATTGTTCAGCAGGTCAGTGGTTACCTGGCTTCCGGTACGGACATTCAGGGTTTCCATCAGGTCCTCAGTCTCCCCTTTCTTCAATCCCTCTACAATGAGCCTGGAAAGTCGCGGTTGTTCTTTCAGGTAAATGTCCAGGTAAATCTTACCGTCTTCGATCTTACGGGCAGTGATCTTGACATCAGCGAACAATCCCTGGTCCCAGAATTTATTCACAGCCTTGGTAATATCGTCACCCGGTATATTAATGCGGTTCCCGACCTTGAATCCTGAAATGGAAATAAGTACTGTGGGTTGGAGAAATTCCACGCCTGATACGGTAATATCGGCTATTTCATATTCCCTTACATTCGCGTAATCGTATACAGGCAGGTTGTCATAATCAATGTCCTGTGATAGTACAGCCAGCCATGGTGAAACTAAAATGGCGATGAATAGTAGGTGCTTCCGAATCATTCCTGTCTAATCCCCCTTTTACGATACTACTTGTTCACTGATTTTACCAAACCGGCGTTCCCGCTTCTGGAAATTGCAGATGGCTGCATACAGGTCTTCCTTTCCGAAGTCTGGCCAGAGCGTCTGTGTGAAATACAATTCAGCGTAGGCGATCTGCCAAAGCAGAAAATTGCTGATCCTGTATTCACCACTCGTCCGGATCAATAGTTCAGGATCCGGTATATTATGGGTCTGAAGCTGATCGGTAAAATGATCACAGCTGATCTCCTTGGCTGTTAATTCACCTGACTCAATCTTCTTTGCGATGGATTTCATGGCATCAAGAATTTCCCACCGGGCACTGTAACTGAGTGCCAGGATCAGGGTCATCCCGGTATTCGGTGAAGTCTTCCTGATGGCTTGTCTCAGGTTAGATTTGACCTTATTTGGCAAACTTTCTATATCACCAATGGCTTCCAGCCGAATGTTGTTCTCCATCAGGTTATCAATCTCCTTGTCAAGGGAGGTAACCAGCAGGGACATCAGCGCATCGATCTCGGTCCGGGGCCTGTTCCAGTTCTCAGTTGAGAATGCATACAGGGTCAGGTAGCCAACACCCAGTTCAGCTGCAGCCTCCACGGTCTCACGTACCGCCTTGACACCACTTTTATGGCCGAAGATCCGTTCATTGCCCTTTTGTTTTGCCCAACGCCCGTTCCCATCCATGATGATGGCAATATGCCTGGGTAATTTATCCCTGTCAATATGTTTTTTAAGTGAGTTTTCCATCTGCTTCCCAGACTAATCGTAGGCCGGGCAATCTTCCCGCCAGTTAAATATCTTATAAGTGACAAATAATCCAACCATTGAATACCAATCATTATTATGAAAGAACACACCTTCCTCGGTGCCTATATTTTCCCTTGCATCCAGCAGGTCATTCAGGGTTTTTCTGAAAGTCCATTCCCCGCCGATACTCACCCGCCTGCTGACATTGTATTTGAATCCAGCGCCAAAGGTAATGGTGGTGGCTGATTCGGCCTTTGCATTTAGATCCAGTGTAGCTGACCCAATCTGAACGTCTGAACTGATGACCGAGGCATATCCAATTCCGGCTGAGACATAAGGTGTATACCTGTCTTTTCTCAGCTTGGTGGGCTGGTAATCCATGAAATTGAATTCCGTGCTCACGCTAAGGTCGATGATACCGGTTCTGAAGCTGTGGTCCCTCCATTGTTGGAAGTCATCTTCGAAATCGCTGTCATTCCCCTTCAAGATGGTATAAATCCCGGTAAACCGGAACGAATGCCTTGGATTGAGATTATAGCGGTAAATGATGCCACCGGCAGGGGATGGGGCATAAAAATGCCGGCTATGATTGATATCCCCCATATAATAGGATGCCCCCCCGATCAGGCCAATATCCGATTTTCTTTGCGCAATGGCATGTTTAGACGGAAAAACCAGTAAGAGGATAAGAAGAATGCCGGAAAAGAAAGCCTTAGAGGAATGTTCTGCTCTTCCGTCCGAATAGAATGGGGACGCCTGACCGTGATGTTCTGATTCTGTATATCCCATTAATAAATCCAAAATAATATAGATCATTTGCCTTCGAAAAAACAGGATGTGAATAGGCATCCATATAATCTGTTGTCGATAACCGAATCCCGAATTCACCGCCCACTGACCAGTTCTGGTTGATCACGTATTTTAATCCGATACCCAGCGGCATCACAATGCCGACCTTGGTATGATCCGGATTATATGCCGGGGCATTCTTCAATGCATCGTTCGGCTTTGGACTGAAAAATACTCCCCCGATTCCAGCATACAAATATAAGTTGATTTGGGAAAAATTGTTAACCATTCCCCTTTTATTGAACAAAGCAGCAGATTTGTAACGTTTTTCCTCTGATATAATCGAATATTCATACTGCAAACTGGGTTCAAACAAACTCGTTGTAAACTCGAATCCACGGTCGTTGTTCTTGGACCCCTCATCATCCCCGGTAATGAACCCGTACATCAGGTTCAGTTTCAGAGCCATGTTCTCCCGGATCTTGTACCTTGCTCCGAGATATAACGAAGGACGTGTGTGTTTTATTGAGAGATCCCTGATGCCAAACCAGTTATCACTGGTGGCAGCTCCTCCGATATCACCGAAAGAGTTTAAAAAACCCACACCGAAAAGCGCCTCGTATCTTCTCAGTTTCCATCGCTGTGCACGGCCCTCCTGAGGAAGGCAAAGCGCGATCAGCAGTATGAATGGCAAGACCCTTTTCAACATGGAATCTGCTACTTATAAACAAATTTAACAAATATTCCTTAAATACTAGTTCCTTTTGTCAACTCCCCACATTAATTTGTTACGCAATGTATTGTAGAAAGTTGCATCTTTGATCCTCAGGGTTTTGATAGTAAAATCAGCCCTTTTCAGCCGCAACTGGATCTCTCCCTCTATGATTTCAGTACGTGAATCAAGGGTCAGCAGGAAACTGTCATCCCGGCTTTCTACCTCAATCCTGATCAAATTATGATCCGGTACAATGACCGGTCTTACGGTCAGGTTATGCGGGGCCATGGGGGAAATGATGAAATTATTTGAATCCGGGGTCATAATGGGTCCACCGACACTCATGGAGTATGCTGTTGAACCTGTAGGTGTGGATACGATGAGCCCATCTGCCCAATAGGAGTTCAGGTAATGATCATCCAGGTAGGTATGTATGGTGATCATGGTAGAATACCGCTTCTGTATGCTGACCTCATTCAGTGCACAGGCAAACCCTTCCCAAGATGTATTGATCAGATCCAGCTCCACAAGGGAGCGATGCTCGACTTTGTACTGACTGTTGAGTATGGCAGAGAGGGAATCTTCAATGTGCTCGGGTGAAATATCGGCAAGGAAACCCAGGCGTCCGGTATTGATCCCGACAATGGGTATACCGTAGTCCTGTACAATGGAAACTGCTTCCAGAAAGGTGCCGTCACCGCCAATGGAAAACATGATGTCTGCATTCCCGATGATATCATCATGCGTTTTGAATACCCCCGCGTTCTGGAAGGATAGCTTTTCCTTCTTCATGAGGAATTCATGGAAAGGCTGATGGATAAAATATTCCACACCATGCTTTTCGAGCAATTCGAACAGGGTCGTAATGTTCTTCTTAAATCCGCTGCTGGAAGGCCTGCCGTAAATGGCGATTTTCATCTCAGATATTCAAATATTTCATAAATGCCTCGTACCGGTTATGGAGCAGGTCCTCCAGTTCATCACTCTCCATATATGAGGCCTTCACTGTATAGTTATACCTGTTAAATGTCCGGATGATGGAAGTAATATCTGTTGTATTCACCTTCAGGGTGATGGTCATCTGCATGGAATCTTCCGGGGATGAGACATACATGCTGAGGATCTTGGCATCATTGCTCTCCACAATCTGGCTGATTTCGGTAAGGGTATAATCGTTGACCCCCATTTCCAGCTCGATGATCCCCCCGGGGTGTTTCAGGGCTGACAGGTTAGCAAAATTCTGCAGCAGGTCATTCAGGGTGATCAGACCCTGGTAATTCTTCTGCTCATCCAGCACCGGTACTACGCTGAGTTTCAGCCGGGATACTATTTCAATGACCTCGTAGATATGCTGGCTCAGCAATACATAGGGACTGAAAAGTGATAATTTGTGGTTCCCAATCGCCTCCTCTGCCATGTTCAGGTTATAGATGTCCTTGTCGGAAATCAAACCCAGAAATTCCTGATTATTAACGATCGGTAAATGGGAGATCCTGAAAATATCCATCCATGACAAGGCCTGCAACCCTGTATCTGAGGTCTTTAGAGCCGGCACAACTTCTGATATAAGATCTTTTGCTAACAAATTTTTATCCTTCTGCCAAATTACTCGTAATTTTGTAACAGTTTAAGAAATTTTCAAAATGACCAGATTAAGTGTAAATATAAATAAAATTGCCACATTGCGTAATGCCCGAGGAGGAAATATACCCAATGTGCTGAAGGCGGCTGTTGACTGCCAGAACTTCGGTGCAGAAGGCATTACGGTCCACCCGAGACCCGATGAGAGACATATCCGCTACCAGGATGTGCGGGATATTAAATCTGTTATCAAAACAGAATTCAATATTGAAGGTTATCCATCCCGGTCATTTCTGAACCTGGTGGGCGAAGTCAAACCGGACCAGGTGACCCTGGTTCCGGATCCTCCAGACGCAATCACCAGCAGCGAAGGCTGGAATACAATCAAATGTAAGTCATTCCTGGCTGAAGTAATCGCTGAATTGAAAGAGTACGGAATCAGATCATCCATTTTTATTGACACCAACCTGAAATACATTGAAAATGCACTTGAAACCGGGACCGACCGGATTGAATTGTATACGGAACCCTATGCTCGCAATTACCCAGCAGATCCTGCCCATGCGATCGAGTCCTTTACGGAGGCAGCTGCCAGGGCCGTGGAAATCGGCTTGGGACTGAATGCCGGGCATGACCTCAGCCTCGAAAACCTCAAATATTTTAATGATAATATCCCCGGACTGCTGGAAGTGTCCATAGGGCATGCCCTCATTTCCGATGCGCTGTATTTCGGACTTGAGAATACCATCCAGCAGTATCTCCGGCAGCTTGCCTGAGCAATTCCGCAATCGGCCACATGGAACTATTCTACAGAAATTTTGGTGAGGGACCGCCCTTGATCATTGTACATGGACTTTACGGGGCTTCTGACAACTGGCTATCGATCGGCAGAGCACTAGCCACCGATTTCGATGTTTATATTATTGATCAGCGAAATCACGGGCAATCCCCCCATTCCGACACTCATAATTACCCGGCCATGAGGGATGACCTGATCATGTTCATGGACCGGCATGATCTGCGGAAAGCGATCCTGGTGGGCCATTCTATGGGTGGCAAAACG
>Ga0111175_1022_pt1 | contig 29187 bp, 25 predicted proteins | sample DeeMarSWOR324_28_FD_80228 | JGI IMG/M metagenome (GOLD analysis project Ga0111175, IMG submission 80228) | Bacteroides sp. SM23_62
ACCTCATAAAAAGCATCCAGCGTGGTCCCGGCGGCTCCGTTCATGGTCATCCCCAGGGCATAGGATACACTTAAGGGGGATATCATGAAATTATCCTCCTCAGTAAGCTCGTTGACCTTACCCAGCAGCTCGAAGGCAAATTGCTGGTCCGCTTCAATGATCTCCTCAGATTTATAATTCAGTGTTATTTTGGCAGGATCCTTCCGCACCGGTCCGGATTTCTCACAGGAGATTGTGAGCCCTGCGACCAAGAGGGTTATTATGGGGAGGATCAACTTTGTTTTCATGATCAGAAATTAACAGGTTCAATTTATTGACGATAAAGAAGGGCTGAGGGTTGCGTGTTGTTGGATTTTTCCGGTTAAATGCCCAGGATGGGGAAAGCCTATTGATGCAAATCAACGATCCAGAAACCGAAACTTCACTTGTAGTATCCGATGAATCATATTGCTTGTGAAAAAGGGAATAAAGGGATCATTGAAGAACACCGAAATGTTCCGCAGGATATATTGCCTCAATTAATGTGGAGAGAAGGAATCCCGGATGGCTATTCCATCGGCGAGGATGGTAATGTATGGAAAGATGATTTTAAAGACTCAAGGTGCACACTAGATCAAAAACCTCACCTCAGAAAGCTCCCTGCCGATCTGCTGAACACCCTCAAGAATTCGTTTGGTTTGGGCCGGCGATGGTTTCTTAATGCCTTTGATATATTGTGCCAGAAGACTCTGGTTCATCCCGATGCGTTCAGAAAGCGCTTTGGCGTTTATGACTTCATAAAAATCGAAAAAGCTTTCAAGATCATATTCAAATTTTAAATCATCTAACATATATTCAATTCCATCATCTTCAAACGCCAGGTTTAATCCCTGTATAATCATTGTTTTAAGCTCTTCAAAAGATTCCGACTCAGTAGCAATAAAATGCTTATCAATAATTGCTGTTGCACTATATCCCTTATCCTCTTTAATCACCCTTATTTTAACCGCTTGCTTCTTCATCGCTTTTTGCATTTAATACTTGCCTGTTTCAGAATTGCGTTTGACAATCCTTTCTTCACTTCTTTTCCGGGATGAAATGGGATTGTCAATTGTTCAGATTTCACTGGATGTCTTAAAATAATGTGACTTCCTTTTTGTCGGACTATTATCCAACCATCATTTTTTTTTAATCTGAACAGTTCATCATACTTTACCATTAAGAAGGTAATAAATTTATTACTTATTTTAGGGAATAAAGTTATTATCCAATTTGGATTCTTAATACATACTAGTCTTTCACTTATCACAAACAAGGATTAGTCCAAAGCATACTGCTTCCTCTATTAATGTTAGACAGCACTAGTTTTCGTAGTGAATTGAAGTTAAAATTGGAAAGTTATGGGCACCTAGTTGTCCTTAATTCCATACCTGTTGGCCTGTTGCCCCGGCTATCTCATCGAGAATTTTCATTAATTCAGGATTTCATAAACAATTCCTATCAATTGTTTTCGAATCATATTATTAATCCGTGTTTGCTTCCTTATCAATATCTCCCGCGTAAGAGGTTGTTCGGATCCTAACATACAGAATTTCAGCATTTTTGAATACTGCCCCTTTCTAGATATTCGTGAAATCTTAATATTGTTTTGATTCCATTATTGAAATTATCCAGATCAAAGCTTTCATTGGGGCCATGCATATTATCTTCCTGAAGTCCGAATCCCATCAGGATGCTTTTTATCCCCAATTCCTTTTCAACCCAATAGCACAGAGGTAGACTTCCTCCGTCTTTATGTAATACCGGAGGCTTTTTATAGACATCCTCTATCGCTTTTTGTGCAATCTTAAAATACGGATTGTTGATATCAATTGTATATGGTTCACATCCAGGATGGCAAACTGTTTTTAATTCAATGGCAGACGGTGCAATTGACTTTAAATAATCGGTGATTATTTCCGAAACCACCCTGGATGATTGGTTCGGTACCAGCCTGGAAGATATTTTTGCCTCAGCTTTTGAAGGTATTATGGATTTTATTCCATCATCAGTATATCCGCCCAGAATACCATGCATTTCCAGTGTGGGTCTTATGGTTATTCTTTCGGTCAGATTGAATCCTTCCTCACCCCAGAATTCTTTTACGCCTATCTTCCTGGCATACTCCTCCTCATTAACAATTGATGTATGCTGATTTTGTCTTTCTTCGTCAGTAAGATCCAGGACATCAGCGTAGAAGCCCGGAATACAAATACGGTTATGTTCGTCATGCAACGAAGCCAGCATTTTTGATAAAAGGGTAATGGGATTGGCAACAATCCCCCCGAATCCTCCGCTATGTAATTCCCTGCTGGCTCCACTTACTTCCAGGTCTACTGCGCAAAAGCCCCTGAATCCTGTCTCTATTGACGGGGTTTCTTTGCTTAACATTACGCCATCACTGATAAGTATTATATCCGATTGCAGCAAATTCTTGTTTTCCCTCATGAATGGCATTAAACCTGGCGATCCGGTTTCCTCTTCTCCCTCAATAAGGAATTTGATATTGGTATTTAATTTTTTTTTCCCGATAAGAATTTCCATAGCCTTTAAATGCATAAAAAACTGACCTTTATCATCTGAGGCACCTCTTGCATAGAGCCGGCCATGCCTTAATTCCGGCTTGAAGGGATCTGTTTCCCAAAGATCGGTCGGATCAGCAGGCACAACATCATAATGGCCATATACCAATACTGTAGGCTTATTCTGGTCCGGGATTACCTCACCGTACACAACCGGATTTCCGCTGGTGCTTAAAACATCAGCAAATTCACAACCGGATTTGAGTAGAAGCTTTTTCACCAAAAGGGCACATTGGATAATGTCCTCACCATGATCAGCAGTTGTGCTGATGGAAGGAATCCTGAGAAGATCACACAGTTCATCAATAAACCTGGTTTGATTAATGTTGAGGTATTGATCCAGCCAATCTGATGCTATCATCATTCAACCTTATTCGTTTATGTTAAGTGCTAATTGATCAACGTATCAATAAGATGGTTCAAGCACCTCAAAATGTCTTACACAGGGAGTCAATTCCAGTAAGAATTCTTCATCCTCGGGGTAGTATACCGCCCTTTCATAATCTTCCCCTGCGAATTTTTTTATGGCTTCCAAATCTCTCCAGATTGACAGCACAAAAAAATGGGTTACATCTTTTTCGTTTCTAGCGAATAAAAAGGCAGTAATATTCCCATCATTGTTGAAATAATCTTTCAAACCAGTTTGCTTCACATATTCATGAAAGTGCACTGATTTCTCTTTAGGTACCGTACCTTGCCACATTCTTGCAATCATGATTCAACGTTTTTGATTTGTATATATTTATTAAAACCACTCCTGATAGTATTAATAATAATGCGATAACCTGCTGGATTGAAATGGCTTCATGTAAGACTGACCATCCGAGAAAAAGAGCTATAATGGGATTCACATAAGTGTAGGTCCCCACAATTACCGGTGATATTCTTGAGATCAGCCACACATAGGAAAGATAGGCGATTATGGATCCCATGGAAATAAGATATATTAAGGACAAGATGGAATTGAGTGAGATTTTACTCAGGATAATCTGATGTGGTTCCCCGATCACAAAACTTACCAAAAGAGATAATAGTCCTGCTGCAATCATTTGTATGGACGCTGTTGTCATCGGGGTAGTCCCTGCCAGTTTATATCTCATGTAAAGTGATCCTCCAGCATAAATTATCGTACCGCTGAAAGCGATGATCATACTTATCAGTATATTGGAATTACTGGGTGTGTTTAATCCATTCTGATTACCAATCAGCAATAGCACACCAGTAAATCCAATAACTAATCCTATTATACCCTTAAGATCCAGATTATTTCCAGGCCATGTAATTTTGTTAAGGAGAGCCAACCAGACGGGTAATGTTGCCCAGATTATGGATGTAAGACTGCTGTTTAAATATTGCTCGACCCAGATAACAGAACCGGTGCCAAAAAAAAGTAACAGGATTCCGGTAATTGAGATTTGAACAATAGCTCTCGATGAAGGGATCCTTTCCCGGTTTAGCATGCAAAAACCTGTAAGTAAAAGTCCAGCTGTTAAGAAACGCAAACCTGATAGTGTAAATGGCGGAAAACTTTCAAGGGCTATCATGATCGTTAAATATGTAGAACCCCAGATGATATAAACAGCTCCGAATGCGAGTACCAACATCCACCCGGAAGGTCTGTTTGGATTATTTGTTTCCATACATTATCTTTACCAGTAATATTAATTTAGAAGGTAAAATTAATATATTTTACTATTAAAACAAATTTAAATGGTAAAAAATTTAAATATTGAGAAAATCCGTTTTGATGGCGGCAAGCTTTGCCTTAATTACATCAATACGATACATAACAGGTTGGTGGAACAAGGGAAGGATTATCTTCAATCTACGAATGATTTGATCCATTGGTCATTTAGAGCAAAGGTGATTGATTCCGATACAATGAAAACATTAAAACAGAACGCCCTTGGTGAGACCGACAAATCAGATGCATTTTTCGTGGAAGCCATCAACCTCCGGGAAATTCTCTATACATTGTTTCTTTGCATTGCCAGGGATAAAAGAATATCCGATAGAAATCTGGATGATTTCAATAACCTGCTATCGCTTTACTTCTCTCATTTGAAAATTATTCATAGCAGTACCGGTTATCGTGAAGAATGGAACTATCCTCCCGATAGCCTCTATCTGATAAGTGCTCCGATATTGAAAGATGCATATGATTTATTGTTATATGGAAAACAAAACAGAATCAGGGAGTGTCCAAATTGTGGGTGGTTGTTCTATGACTCATCGAAGAATGGATCGCGTCGCTGGTGCAGTATGACAACCTGTGGAAGTAATGTCAAGGCACTTAGCTGGTATCATAAACATAAAACCACAGACATCTGACTGACAGGTCATGATTGGATAATTCGACCCTTTTTACTGTACTACCCAAGCAGGCGGCATTTGTTTAAAACATTCTTTTGAGTTTTAAGGACAGGATATTTTCTGCTTCCTCCCAGTCGATCCTTTGTCCTTCAAAAAAGGCCCTCTCATAATCCCGGATCATGGATTTATCGACCTGCAGTTTCTCAGGCAATTCATCATTCTGATCTATATATTTGAGGAAAAGATAGATCACATGCTTCTTTGCTTTTGTCTTCCATGGATGCAAGAGATAGCGGTACCTTTTGAAAAAGTACTCTACATCATGTTCGCGGCCCTGTGGATAGAGTGGGAATTTCGGATAAACTGAGCCATTCAATCCGCTTGTAATTGAGCATACCTGTCCGGTGCAAACTGAGCCACCTTCTCCGGTTCAATTGAACCACCCTTCAAATAATCATTCAAGTTGATAATTATTACTGTTTTCAACAGGCTACGTAATGAGGTAATTGGAATATTTAGATGTACACCAATGCTTCAATCCAATGTATAACAAAAAACTTGAAATTATGGGAACAAGAAGGATTTTGCGATTACAAAACACAGGAAAGAGTGATATTTCGAAAGAATAAGATCTTCCAAATTATATTCTACTGCTATCTGCTTTAAATATGAAGCTTTTGAAGTAATGAACTATATAACATTATGCATGTTTGTGTTCGCTGCTGATGTTTACAACATGAAGACTCACCCTTTTCATTAAGGTATATCTGGTCTTTCCCGAAAATGTCCGTCACAGTTGCTTAATTACAGAATTGTTTAATGGCATTTTCAGCCTGCTTGTATCCAAGCTCTTTTGCCTTTTCTAAATTATTACATGCATTTTGTCTCTGTTGCAGCTTTATCTGAGCCAAACCAACATTATAATAAGCTTCGGCATACCTGGGAGCTAATTTTACCACCTGTGCATAATCCTTAATGGCATTTTCAAATTCATTCTGACTGAAATACAAGTTTCCTCTTCTCATGAAACCGTTAGGATCACCTGGTTTAAGAGAGATATAATTATTGAAATCATTTAAAGCCATACTATTTCGGTTCGCCATACTAAGCAGTATACCTCTGTTCAACAATGTGTTAGGGTAAGTATTGCTGATCTCAATTGACTTATTGTAACAGGCTAAAGCATTATTCAGGTCTCTTTGATTTTGATAACATGCTCCGGCAAAGAACCAGGCGACATAATGATCTGGATTAACACTTATTGAGGCTTTAAAATGGGGCAATGCATCGGTGTATTCTTTACTGTTGAATTTTGCCATGCCTTCTTCAAAATTCTGGTCAGCCTGCTTCATTTTCTGGAATACTTTTACATTAAACTTGTTGTCGGTGGACTGAAAGGTATTGAGTAAATGATATTGAATGGGCCGGTCAATAAAATATTGATCCGGAATACTTTTTTCCCTTAACTTGGGGCGATAGGAATAATGAGAGTCCCAGATAATTAATGAACCAATGCCTGCAGTATCTACGTGATTATGCATGACGGGCTTTATCGTTTTATTGAAATCATACGTGGTTTTACCCTGATAGTACATGAACAGCGGATGTTGTAAATAGATCTGGGTATTTTCATCTATTTTATAATGTTGTACGCTATTATCAGATTGGCTTCTTCTGATTTGCATGGCATACCATCTGGTCACATCTTCCATGGTTTCATTTTCGGGAGAATTGGGTATGGGTTCGATGCTTTTTATGGCACTCGTTATGGATAGGACCACAAATACAAGGGTGACTATGGTATTGTTCTTAACGGGCAGCAAAATAAATATTGAACAAATACCTCCGACTATTAATGGTCTCCAGTTTCTTTCATCTCCCAGATGTATCCCTTCAAATTCATAAGACCAGAAGTAGCCTGCAACGAATAATAAGGGGATTAAGAATATGAGCAGCCTGTATCTTTTCTTAACATTCTTAACCTCATCAAGGGCCAAGGCTCCTATGATGGCCAGCAACGGTGCTATAACTGCCATATAGCGAAGATTTCCTCCGCTCGCAGGACCAATTTCCAGGGTTTTTGAATTAAAAATACAGTGTATGCAGAAGAATAATACGGCAGGTATTAAAATAAACCAGTTTAACCTTTTCCAGTTCAATGATTTTGAGCCTATATATATAATTACAAGGGTTAAAATTGCAATTCCAAAAATGACTTCTGATACCAGGGGATAATGACCAATTCCCTGTCTGGGATATGCCTCCCCATACATGCTGGATGTTCCTATAACCTGTGATATTAGATAGAAGGGGTCCCCGGTTGCTATAAATCCCCAAACATTATAGAGAACAGGGCATATGGCGGCGATAAGAATAGCCCTGAATTGTTTGTTGATTAATAAATAGATACCGAATATACCGAGGATGAGATAAAATTCCTGCCTTATTATACATATGTATGATACGATGAAGGCTGACCAGATCAGCTTATTATTAAAGAACATATATAAAGCTAACACAAGCAGAAATGCGGTAATGATTTCAGAATAATTCCGGAAACTGAGCTGAAACCACATGGGTTGACTAGCCAGCAGAATAAATGCAAGCACGGCAAACTTTCCATTGAGTTGTTTAACTACCTTGTAACTAAAGAAAGAAGTCAGGGCAGCAACCACACAATTGACTATGATTACAAATCCTTCACCCAGAAGAGAGGGAATAACATAGATTAATTTATAACCGGCTTTTGCCCAGTTACCTAGTATGATATTGGGATTATGCCAAAAACTTCTCATGGAAATAAAATGACCGGCTTCATCATGCTGATACATCCCATCAGAGACTTGTGAATAAAGGAAATATACACCAGCCAGGATCAGAGTAAAAAACAACATAAATTCATCGTTGATGAAACTTAAACTATCCTCTCTGCTTTTCTTCTCAACCGGACTTTTTTTTGCCTTCGGATCTTGTTTTTTATATTGCTTTTTGTATTGCTTTTTATATTGCTTTTTATTCTTCATCAGGTTATATCTGCCTAGTTTTTTTTAAACATTAGTAATATGGAGACTCCAAATGGAAGTTTTATACAGCGTAATAATATTCTTTCTATTGAAAAGAGCCCATACAGGGCAGAATTTATGATTTTATTGTTTACCAGTTCAAAATCTGATTTTTTGTTATCCGTTTTAAAAAGCTTCGGAAAAGTATTTGTAAGTTTTCGCGCGACGTAAATCAGCGGAAAAAGCACGGTATTAAAATAACTCTTAAAAATGACCTGTCCCGGTTTATTCTTAAACAGTTCTTTTAATTGCCGGAGCAGGTATCGTCTTTTATGGTGGTTGATTTCATCATGGTTGCTCCAGAGATCCATAAATGCAGGTACAGTTATGAAAACAAAACCATTATTGCTGCACACCCGGATCATCTCTTCAACTGCTTTCTGATCGTCATCAACGTGCTCAATGACATCGAAGGCACAAACCAGGTCAAAGGAACTGTTGTCAAAAGGTAATGCTGTAATGGATGCATTGACAACATCCATGTTTAGCCGGTCTCTGAGGAAATCACAACAATCCTTATCATATTCCACCGATTTTACGCTGCCAAACTGATTTAATAATTCTGAAGTGTGCCCGGATGCTGCACCAATATTCAATATCCTTAATTCATCCCTGCCTCCCGAAATGTTTTTCACTTTTCTTCCGATAATATGTGATCTTACTTTAAACCACCAGTGGTTTCTTTCAAAATTGTAATATTGCCTGTAATATTCCCTATCCATGAAGTTTCTGGTCGCTGATCCTGGATTTCACAATAAAGAGAGGCCTTTGTTTTGTCTGGAAAAATATCCTGGTTACATACTCACCAATGATTCCTATAGATAGCAACTGTATCCCTCCAAACATGGTAATTACAAAAATCAAAGCTGTAAAACCCTGGGGCACGGCATTAAAAGTTATTTTCATAATCAGGGCGTAAATGCTGTATGCGAGGGAAATAAGTATTGCCACTATCCCGATACGGGTGATCAATTTGATCGGGAATTCACTGAAATTAAAGATCCCATTGTATGCCAGCTTAAACAGGGCCTTCAACGAATATTTTGAATCACCGGCAGCTCTTGCCTGCCGCTCATATTCAACTCCGATTTGCTTAAATCCGGTCCAGGCTCTCATCCCGCGAATAAACCTGCTTTCCTCCGGCATAGAATTGATCAGATCAACCACTTTCCTGCTTATCAGTGAAAAATCACCGCTATCGAGAGGTATATCTACCAGTGATAATGACTTTAAAAGACGATAAAACAACTGGTAACTTAACCTTTTGATAAAGTTTTCCTTTCGTTTTTTACGTATTCCGTAAACTACATCGTAACCATTCTTGAAGTACTCATAGAAAGTTTCAAGAAGCTCCGGGGGATCCTGTAAATCTCCGTCGAGGATCATTACTGCCTCACTTCCTTTTGCATATACTAAACCTGCAGTGAGCGCAACCTGGTGCCCGAAGTTCCTTGAGAGCGATAGGACCTGGTATCTATAATCAGACATCCCTATTGCATAAATCAGTTCTTCCGTTCTGTCCTGGCTCCCGTCGTTTACCAGTACAACCTCAATTTCCTTTTTTTGCGTATCCATTAATTGATTCAGCCTTTCATTCAGGAGTCCTACGGTGTGTTCCTCATTGTATAATGGTATGACCAGGGAAATTAAGGGTTCCATATATTCATTTTTTTGGCAGGGCGGTAATAATCAGCTGATTTTCATCTTAAAAATATAATAGGACTTTACAAAACTAATATAAATAACCAAAGTTACGCAGTTAGCAAAAAATGTTGAAAACCAAGCAGAAATAGTTAAAAAAAGCAGCACGATTATTAGGTTAATATACTGATTTTGAGTATATTAATTGTACTGCCAAGCACAAATAATCATGCTGCAGAGTAAAGATATAAATAAGATTTCTGAATTGTAAATCTTCAAAGAATTCGGACTCCAATTAGACAAAAGTTAGGAGAGACATTTAAATGTTTAACTTAACGATAATTTGAGTTCACAATGACAGAAAAGGAGAAAAAAAATCCGGAACAAGTTATTCGAGAAATCAAACGTCAGACCCGGCGTAAATTTACTTCTGAAGAAAAAATCCGTATTGTTCTGGAAGGGCTAAAATGCGAAGAAAGCATCGCCACTATTTGCCGTCGAGAGGGCATAAATCTCAACTTGTATTATCGCTGGAGCAAAAGCTTTCTGGATGCTGGTAAGAGCAATTAAGCGGGGATACACAGCGAGAGGTCACTACCGGCGAGGAATTGAGCTGCGCAAAGAGAATGAAGAGTTGAAGAAGCTTCTTGCGGAGACCCACCTTGAGAACAGGCTGATTAAAAAAAGCCTGAATGGCTTATCGTAAAACCTTCAGGTATGAGATTTGCAGCTAACGAAAAACTTGAGATCATTAAGCTCGTTGAAGGATCCAGCCTGCCCGTAAAGATGACCTTTGATCAACTTAACATCCCCAAAAGCACTTTTTATGGAAGGTACAGGCAATATCTTGATCACGGTTTTGAGGGATTGGAAGCTATAAGGGCAGATCGCGGAGGACAGTGGAACCGGATTCCGGACAAGCAAAGGCAGGAAGTAGTAGAAACGGCCCTCGAATACCCCGAGAAATCACCCGGGGAGTTGGCCTTTCACATTCTTGATGACTATTCCAGGTATATCATTGCCTGGGAACTATGCAGGAATGTGCGTGAGAAGCCTCATCATCCTCAAACACAGGGAAAGATTGAAATGTACCACCGGTCGATGAAAAATGTTATCTTCCTGGAAAACTATTACTCTCCGGAGGAACTGGAAACGGAAATTGCATCATTTGTTGATTACTACAAAAACCATAGATATCATGAATCGATGAATAATCTCACTCCTGCAGATGTGTTCTTTGGTCGTGGGAAAGAAATTCTCAGAAAAAGGGAAATAACCAAGCAGAGAACCATGGTTTAAAGAAGATTGGAAAATAACCTGTTAAATGTAGTTTGAAATAATGAAAGTGTCTCTTAATTTTATGTGCCCAAGAGTTCAAGTTTTGCTGAAGTCAAACAATTTGACTGCTCAATTACACCGGAATATGCAGTCTGACTTTGCATTGGATTATATAGTGGGAGTTTGGGTTAACAAATACACAGATGCATATAATATGAAACTTAAGGTGACTGATGTGATCTACAATGCACTCAATGATGCGGTGATCGGCATTCCATTTCATACGCGTACGATATTTACAAAAACCATCGATTGAAGGGAGTTAATATGCTCTATAAAGTCAAAGAAAAAATCCTTGAGGTAAAAGATTTTCCAAAACCTGGCATAGGATTTAAAGACATCACTCATGTCTTGGAGGATCCTGTCTCTGATCCAGTTTAAACAGTAAGGGAGTGATTATGAAAGCCTGGCTGAACCGGTACTTTAGGCTTGAAGAAAATAACACCAACATCAGGACGGAAATGGTGGGTGGGATCACCACCTTCATGACCATGTCCTACATCATTTTTGTGCAGCCCGCCATCCTTTCAGCCGCGGGAATGGACCAGGGAGCCGTTATGGTCGCGACCTGTGTGTCGAGCGCGATCGCTACACTGCTCATGGGATTGCTGGCCAGATACCCCATAGCCCTGGCACCCGCCATGGGTCACAATGTGTTTTTTGCCATCATCGTCTGCGGGATCATGGGATATTCATGGCAGGTCACCCTCGGCGCGGTTTTTATATCCGGGGTTATCCTGCTCATCCTTTCTATTGCCGGTGTCTGGAAGACTTTGGTCGCTGCCGTACCTGATTCGCTCAAACATTCGATTGCCGTTGGGATCGGCCTGCTTATTGCCTTTGTGGGACTACAGTACGGGGGGATTGTAGTGAATGCACCTCCACCTGTTCCAGGGACAACGGATATCCTTGTTGTGCTTGGCGATTTGACGAGCAAACCTGTGCTGCTGGCATTGTTTGGCGTCGTCCTGACGGCTGTGCTGATGGTCCTGAAAATAAGGGGTGCGATCCTTTTAGGGATTTTTGCCACCTCTCTTCTGGGGATACCGCTGGGAGTGATTAAATTCCAGGGGATCGTCGCTGTTCCTCCCAGTTTGCAGCCAACACTTTTTAAGCTGGATATTCCTGGGGCATTTCAGACAGGATTGCTCACGGTCGTGTTTATCTTTTTTTTCCTCGACCTGTTTGACACCATGGGCACACTCATCGGCGTGAGTGCACCTGCCGGTTTTCTCAAGGACGGAAAGCTTCCACGGGCAAACCAGGCCATGTTTGCGGATGCTGTAGGAACTGTTGGGGGGGCCTTACTGGGAACGTCCACAGTGACGAGCTATATCGAGAGTGCATCCGGGATCACCCACGGTGCAAGAACAGGACTTGCCAATGTATTCACGTCCCTGCTTTTCGTGATAGCCCTGTTTTTCAGTCCACTGGCAGCCATGATTGCCGGCAGTGTTGAATACAGCGGAGCGATCCTGCGTCCTGTCATAGCACCCCCGCTGATCATCGTAGGCTTTCTGATGATGAAAAGCATCGTTTATATCAAATGGGATGACCTGGCAGAAGCAATCCCGGCCTATCTGACCATCCTCATCATGCCACTGACCTTTAGCATCACGGAGGGGATCGCCTTCGGATTTATCTCCTATTCCCTGCTGAAGCTCGTTACCGGAAAGGGAAGGGACGTTCACTGGGTGATCTATCTTTTTGCTGTTTTGTTCATCATACGGTACATAATCAAATAGCCTGGATGGCACATAAAAATGTCGATTCCTGGCCATTTTTAGGATTTATCATGATATCTGACGATATTGTTTCATAAAGTGTATCTGTCCAGGCTTCTCTTCCAGCTCCAATTCTCTTTCCAGATAAATGTCAAATAACCGGATAGAACATGTTGTAATTATGTAAATTAGATAGGATAAAACAAAATCCGGATCAAAGATTCATAATGATGTAGGTATCCGATTTAGAAGGAAGATTATGATACATTAAGTGATCCCAAGAACAGCCGATCAGGATTTCATCATTCATAAGGGACAGGTCACAATAGCCATTTTGTCTATACATAAAATGCCCATAGATCGACAGCATTTTCAAATCATACTTTATCACAATTATAATCTTTCTGATTTTTAACTAACTTGGATTAATAATCTTCTTGTCTTTGCAATCACAGCCGGATAGAGGATAAAATACTGTTACCTTATGAGCCGCCTTTCATGAAGTTTCACAAAATACCCTGAACCTGTGAAAACCAGATCAAGCATCATCATTTCTGCCATTTCTCTGATAATAACTTTACAAACACCAGCCCAGGATACGCTACACAATAAAAATGTATTTCCATCGGGTATTTTTTCAGGATACGGACAGGGCTTATATGCTGTGAAAGATGAATATATATCAAAAGAGAAATATTCAGGGTCCATGCCCTATTACAATCTGGAATGGGTGCGATTTCACAATAAAAATGGGTACCGATTGGAATTTGAGTACTGGAAAACAACCGATATTTCAAATAACAAGATTTCAGCCGAGGCACAGCAATTCAATTTCAATCAGGATTTTTTCTATCCCATTGGAAACTTCTCCCTGTTTTCCAAAAGTGTATACGCCTATCTGGGACCTTCCGTACAATTTTTCTATTATGAGATCTATTACCATTTTGTCAGTCCCGGAACATTTATTTCTCCGACTACGCGCGGAACCATCGGTTCTTTAGGAATAAATACCGATTTTATTTACCATGTCAATAACAAATTAAAAGTGGAAGCTTTTTTGCGATCAAATCTTATCTCGATTGCCGGCAAAAAAATTGACGAGCGAAAATATGAAGATAAAACAAGTCCAGCGTTACTTTCAGTATTTACTGCCACCAGGCTTGATGCTGACCTTAGCCTGCGCTATTACCCGATAAAAAGAGTTTCCCTTTCACTGGGCTATAGATTTGATCTTTCGCGTATCAATAAATGGGACCCATATATGGCTGCCAGTAACTATATCATCATTTCCATAAACTTTAGAATTTAACCATGGTTAACATAAAGACATTAATGATCATAAGCCTTGCTGTTATGTTAACGGGCTGCCAGGATATGATCGTCAATCCCGCAGCATCAAATCTGAATGCAGAAGACTTTGAAGCCACCTGGGAAAGAGTAAATACAGTATATCCATATTTAGCATACAAACAAATAGACTGGGATAGCTTATATACTGTCTACAAGCCCAGGGCGGAAGGGGCCAGGGGGGATGAAATTTATACTTTGCTGATTGAATTGCTGGGTGAACTAAAGGACAGGCATGTATATGTAAAAACCGATGGGGGCGAATACATAAGTACTTATTCACCCAGAAGATGGTTAAAAGATAAATATGCCTATGATCCTGTTGTTGTCAGGAACTATTTCGATAAGGAACTAAGAATTACCGGTGAAGGAAGGATCGAATATGAAATCATCCAGGGAAATATCGGATATATCCACATGGCAACTTTTGACGATGATTATCTGTTAAACTATTTTTCGGAAGCCCTTGAATATGTAAAAAACACCAAGGCACTTATATTGGATATAAGACATAATAACGGAGGATCATATCAGAATTTAGTGGCAGTTGTCAGCAGATTTATAACCTCCCCTTTGGAAAAACCCGAATTTTATGTACTGGGCGAGCTTATTCCTTTAGAACCATTTGAGCCTCAAGGAGATTTCCAATATATTTATCCGGTAGTCGTTTTGATTAATGGCGTATGCTACAGTACAGGTGACATTTTCCCGGAAGTAATGAAACAGATATCAACGGTCACGTTGGTTGGGGATACGACAGGTGGGGGATCATCCGGATCGACATCTTCCGCTCCGGCTGAATATGAATTGCCAAGCGGGAAAAGAATCTTTGTCGGCACAACCGACTGGCGCGGCTATGACGGATTGCCCCTGGAATGGGTTGGTTGTCCCCCGGATATCCGTGTTGAACAAACGGAGTCAGACATAAAAGCCGGAATAGACAAGCAATTGGCGTATTCCATCGACCTGCTGAAACAATAATTGTCATTGGTCGAACCTTTACATAGAAATGTACTTGATAAATAACTGATTATGAAAGAGAACAAGGAAGAGAACCGGAGAAGATTTCTGCAGAAGCTGATTGCTGGCACTTCCCTGATGGGCATGGCCCCCTACCTGATGTCGCTTCAAGGATGTTCCAAAGATGATGACACCCTGGAGGAGGATCCGCCTAAAGATGATGATACCTCTGAGATCCCTCGCAGGACTTTTGGTAATACAGGGGAATCGCTGAGTATTTACAGCCTGGGTGGCCAGGGTACCCTGGAAGTGGACGGGAGACAGGACAAGGCAACATGGATCATAAACAGAGCCATAGACCGGGGGATCAACTACATAGACACATCTGCCTATTATGGCATAAGTGCCCGTGGCATCAGTGAAAGATATATCGGTGAGGTAATGAAGACGCGCCGGGATGAAGTCTTCCTGGCTACAAAGACCCTCTCCAGGACATACGACGGTGCCATGAGTGACCTTGATAAGTCGCTTAAAAACCTTCAGACCGACAAGATTGATCTTTGGCAGATGCACAGCATAAGGGCCAATGAGGACGTGGATGAGATATTTTCAGATACCGGATGCCTGAAGGCTTTCGAAGAAGCAAGGGACCAGGGGATCGTACGCTTCCTGGGCATAACCGGCCATGAAAGTCCAGTCCCCTTGAAAGCGTTGATTGACCGGTATCCTTTTGATACCGTACTGATGGCACTCAACGCTGCAGATAAATATTACAGATCCTTCATCGAGGGACTTCTTCCCACTGCTGTAGAGAAAAACATGGGAATAATCGGCATGAAGATCCCCGCCAGGGGCAGGATATTTGATAATAACGGTATTCTCACCATGAAGGAGGCCATGAGCTATACATTAAGCCTCCCCGTGAGTACGATTATTATTGGGATCAGAGAAGTCGCTGAGCTCGAGAAAAACATCCAGATCGCAAAGGAGTTTGCACAACTTTCGGCAGATGAAATGCTAGCAATTGAACAAAAGGCAGAACCTTACTACAAAGAGCTCATGTTCTTTAAAGGGCTGAGCAACTGGCCGTATTGATGGACCTAACTGTCAGACTAAGTCGTAGCTTCTACATATTCCCTCCCTGGAGATAAAACAATCCGGGCCCGGAATGCTTGACGATCCATTTTAGTATCAGGAGCCCCGCTTTGGGTAATGTTTTTATTTGATTGCCTTTTTCACTTCTTCGAGGTGAAGATATACTTCGTGATCGTATACAGGCTTTGAATCCCAGCTTTTTTCAAGGTACTCCAGTGCTTCTTTATGCTTTCCCTGCTTATACAATCCCCATCCCTTGGTATCCAGGTAATAATAATTATCAGGACTTGATACCAATGCCTTATCGATTAGTTCCAAACCTTCATTTATGTTTATGTTTTTATCAATAAAGAACCAGGCAAGCGCATTCAGTATTTCCGGATCTTCAGGTTGCAGTAAGAGCGCCTTACGATAGTATTCTTCTGCTTTGTCATATACTTCAGCTTCATCATATATATACCCTACAGCCGTTGCTATTTCTGCCTCAGATGCTGATTTTTCCTTGTGGATGGAGATGTACTGTTCAATGGTTTCATTTGCCTCTTCCGTCCCGCCCTCAGACAGTGCCAATACAGCCTGATTGCTAATCAGGACGGGATCATCCGGGAGCACCTGTTTTGCTTTACTGTAAAGCCTTCTCTCTTTCCTGTATTCACCGGTTTTATGGTAGGCGTTTCCAAGTAAGGTATAGCCGAAAACCCACGTAGGTTTTATCCTCCACCTATCATATATCTCCAATGATTTTTCAAATTCGGGAATCGCTTTATCGTATTGTTTTACATGATAATATGCTAAACCCAGGAGATAATGTACAACCGGTAGTTGATCATCAATCTCATTCAATTTTTCCAGGTGTTCAATCTCCTCATGATGGGATTCAAAGTAATTAGCATAAAGCCAGTCCGAGAGAATCTTATTTTTAAGTGACATGGATTCCCTTTTTTTGTAAACTCTGAGGCACCATTTTTTCCCCTCTTCATATAATCCCTGGTTGCCATAGGATGTGGCGATGTAAGTTTGTGCCGAAGTAAAATTTGAATCAATTGCCAGTGCCTGCAGGAACCAGTCCCTTGCTGTCGTATAATTCCTGTCAGCGAAAGCTTCAAAACCGTACCTAAAATACCTGTATGCCTCTGGAGAGGAGGTGGTCAGAAGTTCACTGGCCTGGTAGGTATCTGACTTTTTGAGTTCTGAAAGGATAAGGAAATCCTTTACAAGCAGGGAAAGTGAATCAATCAGATCGAATATTATATCCTTTTCGACAGCGCCCTCTATCTGGAAAGATTTAAATACCTCTTCCGTATTTGCATCAATCAATTGGGCATATATACGGGTGGTGGGACCTGCCTGCTTGATGTTGCCCTGGATAAAAACATTTGCATCCAGTTTCCTTGAGATGGTGCCGGCAACTGAGGGAGTAATGGAAGCATAACTGGCCATCTCCTGATTCTTAACCAGCGTGTAAATGGACTCTGATTGTCTGACCGTCAACTCCTCAGAATTTGAAAGAGAACTGATCAGAATATCCTGAATGGCATCCTGCCAAACATTCCACAAAGTATCATTGGTCATGTTCTGAAAGGGCATTACGGCGATGGATATTCTTCCGTCCTCATCTCTGAGTGAAGCCAATTTATCCTTATTAAAAATTTTGGGATAAACCAGTATCACAACAATCACAACCAGTACCGCTATGATTACATTGCTTGCCCTGAGTTTTCTTTTTGCAGGTTTTGTCTCAACCTCTTTCTCAGCAGTTACCTCAAACGGTTCTGTCTTCCTGATGCCTTCTGGGGTGACATCAAATATCCAGGAAAGGATGATGGCTATGGGGAATCCGACAATTAGCAGAATGATAATGAAAGTAACTGTCCAATCAGGCAGACCAAGTCTCGGCAGCATGATATCCCCAGCCTCCATGATAATAAAAGAAGTGGCGGCATACATGGCAATCACCTTGATGATTTTCCGCCGTTTCAGCTCCTGCCAAAATTGGGATAGTTTGGTTGGTGGTTGTGGCATCGCAGCCTATTCTACGGTTTATTTATAACATATCATTCTCCTTCAGCCATTTCCTGACCCGTTCATGCTCAGCCTGGTATTTATTTTTTATATCTTGAAAGATCTGTTGAAATTCCGGTTCATCCCTGATGTCGTCAAATAGAGGATCAGAATTGATAAGGGTGGTCATATATAACGGCATCCTTTCATTTTTAGCAACAACTCGTAGATTGTCATAGGCTTTATCTCTGTCTCCCAAGATTGCGTTTATAGCAGCGAGATTATAGATGGTGAAAAAATCCATACGATCGTGTCGATCTTTTTCAATCATTTTATTGAGAAATTCCAATCCATCTTCAAAATAGTATTTCGCTTTATCCTCGAATCCATTAGCCAAGTATGCATATCCAATCCTGTTTTTATGAGTGGGTTCTGGAATATTGAGAACTTCTAATCTTCTTTCATATTTTTTTAAGTATTCCAATGATTCTTCATTTTGACCCAGGAACATACAGTGACATCCTAAGAGATAAATAACCCTTCTATCAGTTGAATCGATAGCGTAGGACTTTTCCCCATATTCAATGGCTTTTTTGTAATTACCTCTATAATCCTCATAATTCATTAAAGACTTGTAATATGTTGCTGAATCATTATCCAGTTTAAGAGCTTCATTTTCATAATATACAGCTTTCTCTATGAAACCAGAAATAGCCAATGCATTACTAAGAGATCTATAAATTGCTGGTAATAAGGATCCTCTATTCAATGAGGCAGCTTTGTGATAATTATCAATATGATTAACAAGGTTGTCATGACCATACACACTTCCTTTACCATGGTATGCCATCCAATTGTTTGGATTGAATTTAATAGCCTTATCATATTCATTTATAGCCTGTTCGTTTTTATTATGTCTACTATAATAATCTCCTCTTATTCTATAAGCCTCTGATAATTGATCGTCATATGAAAGAGCGATATCTGCCAGGATAAGCATAGAGTCCAGGAAATTTTCAGTTAAAAAAGTCTCCCAATAATGCTTATTCATGTATACCCACGCCAATCCTGTATATGCTTGAGCAAATGCAGAATCATACTCCAAGGCTTGGTAATAAAGATCTTCAGCTCTTTTCAGGGCATCTCTATTATCATTATCCAACCAATATTTAAAATGTTCCTCTCTTCCTCTCTGGTAAAAATCATAAGCTGTCAGACTGGTGGTTGGCGTTTTTTCAATGAGTTGTTCTTCTTCGGGAGTAATGACAGCCTGTAATTCTCTGGCGATGGCTTGAGCTACCTCACTTTGTACAGAAAAGATGTCTGTCCAGTTTCTGTCATATTCCTTGGCCCATATATGCCCTTCTCTTCCAGGTTCAATTAACTGAACAATCAGCCTGGCTTGATTTCCATACTTTTGAAAACTTCCTTCAAGTAAAAATGCAACATCAAGTTCCTGACAAATAGCGGTGGCTGTTTTATCCGTTTCACGATATTGTTCAACAGAAGTCCGGGCCATCACCCTAAGATCCTTAATTTTAGATAGATGAAGCAGAATAGCATCCATTACACCATCAGCAAGATATTGTTTCTCAGGATCAGCACTCAGAGATTTAAAAGGAAGCACAGCGATTGATTTGTCCAGTATGCCTAAGTCTTCCACTTTCCCCCTGCGACCAAAAATGTTAAATATAATCAGGCCAACAATAACAACAACACTTGTGATGCTTGCTATCTTCCATGCATTAACTGCTGAAGATTTTTCGGGTACTCCCTCTTTAACCTCTTTTGACGGTTTGGTCTTTTCTATTCCCTCTGGAGTTATATCATAGATCCATGAAAGTATTACTGTAATTATGAAACCAATGATCAGAAGAAATATTACGAAAGTTACAGTCCAATCTGGAAAACCCATTCGTGGAAAGATAATATCCACGGCTTCAAGTATGGCAAGGGCAGCAGCAGCGTAGATAATAATAACACGTATGACCTTCCTGCGTTTTAATTCCTGAAAAAATGAGTGAGGATCTTTAGCATTCTCAGGCATCAAGTTTAGTGGTTGGTTAGATGCAAGTTACAGACTTGAAGTATGTGAAGCAAGTTATTGATGTAAGTTTCAGGATTTTGTGGAGATTGACCAAAGCAGCATATCCTATACTGTTCAATTTCTCTCATTATATCATTACAGATTATACCTGAATATTGTTTATATCTCCCTACTTTTGAACATCAATGATTAGTCATCATTTAATGATCCTGCCGTGAAAAATTCAGTCAAAGTTATTTTGTTGATTATTGTATCATTTCTGGCACCTGCCTGTCAGGACAAGGGTAATGAAGTAATTACATTTAAGGAAAACGGTTCCTGGTGCTGGTTCCAGGATGAGCGGACGATCATACACAATGACCGGTTGATTTTCGGATCCGTGGCAGACAGGTATGGTAAAAATGGCGAAGCGGTTGATGGAAATATTGATGTGACCTCCTATGACCTGGAAACAAATACCCTCCTGGGTAGCTATGTATTGCACGAAAGATCGGTGGCTGATGATCACAATGCACCGGCATTCCTTATCCTGCCGGATAACCGCATCTTATCGGTTTATACACAGCACAATGAAGACAGCCTGATCAGGTATCGATTAACAAAACAGTATAGTGCACTGGAATGGGAGACTGAGCAGACCGTAGCGGGATCGGACAAGGTTTCCTATTCAAACCTTCATTTCATCCCCTCAGATAATAATGCAAAAGGGAGGATATATGATTTTTACAGGGGAAAGGACAGGTCTCCCTATTATGTTTTTTCCGATGACCTGGGTAACAGCTGGCAGGCGGGATACAGAATGATCACCTTTGAAAAGCAATGGCCTTATGTCAAATATGCCTCTGACGGGGAAAGTAAAATACATTTTGTAACTACGGAAAGCCATCCGAGATTCTGGGATTGCAGCATTTATCATGCGTATTTTGAGAACGGAAGAGTTTACACCTCAGATGGTAAATTGATCCGTGATTTAAAGGATGGCCCTATCCATCCGACAGAAGCCACAAAAGTATTCCAGGGGGACAGCCTGAATAATGCATGGACCGTTGACCTTCACCTCGATAAGGATAATTTTCCGTACACCGTATATTCGGTAAGAAACAATATTGATCACATACAATACAGGTATGCCAGGTGGGATGGCCATGCATGGAACGATCACTTTCTCGCCTTTGCAGGAAGGGCGCTGTACGAGATCCAGTTTGATTACAGCGGGCTTGCCGCACTGGACCCGGACAATCCTGATGTTGTTTATATTTCGACAGATGCTGATCCTGTAACTGAAGTCCCGCTGACAAGCAATAGGGACAATGTCAGGCATTATGAGGTCTTTAAGGGTACCACTTCAGATCTGGGGAAAACCTGGTCCTGGGAAGCATTGACGCAAAATTCCATGCAGGACAATATACGTCCCATTATGCCGAAAGGAGGCAGGGAATACAAGGTCCTTCTCTGGTTGAGAGGATCCATGAAAAGTTATTCGGATTACGAGTTTGATGTAGTGGGCATGATCAATCCTTAAAATGTAAAAGCCAATGAAGAACCTTCATCTCACAACTATCGATGTAATATGCTGTTTTTAATCTCTGCACCTTGTTTTGTGAAACAAAAACGATAAATATGCAAATATTGAATAGAAACACCGGTTTGTATACCGACCACTATGAACTTGGTATGGCCCAGGGATATTTTCAGAGCGGGATGAGGGATATGCCGGCAGTATTTGATTATTTTTTCAGAAATAACCCGTACGAAGGCGGATATGTTGTTTTTGCCGGACTGGAAGATCTGCTGGATATGCTGGAAAACTACCGTTTTGACAAGGATGATTGCGATCACCTGGAACAGATCGGGTTCGACAGGGAGTTTCTCGGTTTTCTTAAAGATTTCCGTTTCGAAGCGGATGTTTATTCTGTCATGGAAGGAGAGGTTGTGTTTCCATACGAACCCTGCGTGCGGGTTGAAGGTAACATCATTGAAACCCAGTTAATAGAAACCCTGCTGCTGAACATACTGAATTTTGAATCCCTTATCGCCACCAAAGCCGCGAGAATCAGACAGGTGGCAGGTGACCGGATGTTAATGGATTTCGGATTGCGTCGTGCACATGGCCTCGGCGGAATACATGCCAGCAGGGCTGCCATAGCCGGAGGATTCGATAAAACTTCGAACGTTTACAGCGCTTTCCATTTTGGACTGGAATCCGCAGGAACCATGGCGCACTCCTGGGTACAATCATTTGAGGATGAATACACCGCATTCAGAACATTTGCCAATATCTTCCCGGAAAACTGCATTTTGCTGGCAGACACCTATGATACCCTGAAAAGTGGCTTTCCCAATGCGATTAAAGTCGGCAAGGAAATGGAAAGGACAGGAAAGCAATTGTTTGGCATACGACTGGACAGCGGAGATCTTGCCTATTTAAGCAAGAAGGGGCGTGAGATGCTTGATAGCGAGGGACTTGATTATGTAAAAATCGTGGCTTCCAATCAGCTGGATGAGTATGTGATCAAAAGTCTGATGGAACAGTCCGCACCCATCGATGTATTCGGCGTGGGCACAGCGCTGGTGACCGGAATGGGTGCCGGGGCCCTTGATGGCGTTTACAAACTCTGCCAGATCAATGGGAAACAAACCCTGAAAATATCCGATAACATCACGAAAATTACATTGCCCGGGAAAAAGTCATCGTACCGTTTCCGTGATGACAAAGGAATGTTTACCGCAGACGGTATTGCGCTGGATGAAGAAACCGACTTTGACATCATTCATCATCCTTTCGAAGCTGGAAAATCGAGTAATATATCAGGGTGTAAGCAGGAGCAGCTCATTCATAAAGTAATGAATAAAGGCAGGAAAGAATCCGGGAAAAAGAGCCCGGGAAAAATATCGGAATACGCACAATCCAGATTACAATTCCTGCCCGGGGAACAGAAACGTTTTATGAATCCTCATATCTATAAAGTAGGAATCAGCAGTCAATTGCTTGAATTGAGGCAGAAGATGACAGGAAAAGCAATTCATAAATGAACAGCCATGAAAGCATTATTTATTGTAGACGTTCAAAATGATTTTTTACCCGGCGGGGCACTACCGGCACCCCGGGGAAACCAAATCATCAACGAGATCAACAGGATAATGGATCAATTCGATCTCGTGCTTGCTTCGAGGGACTGGCATCCCGGGGACAGTAAACACTTTGAACGCTGGCCTCCACACTGTGTCAGGAATACCTTGGGTGCTGCATATCCGGATGAACTGGATGCCGGTAAAATTGAAAAAGATTTTCTGAAGGGTACCGGCAACATGGATGACGGCTATTCGGCCTTCGAGGCCACCACAGATGATCTGGATGACTATTTAAGGAAAAGGAACATTAAAGAGTTATACCTGGCAGGCCTGACGACGGAATATTGTGTGAAATCGACTGCCCTGGATGCCATCCGGAAAGGTTATAAGACTTATGTTATCGCTAATGCAACGGCCGGAGTGGAAGCTCAGCCAGGGGATGAACAAAAGGCCTATCACGAGATGGATATAGCGGGCGTAAAAATTATCAATACCCTGTAATTGCATTCATCATTCCGGAAAAGGCTGATCGGTTTGATCCGGCTTCACTTGCTCACTTTGGTGGTTCTTCGTCATATTTGGGGATGTTTTAACCTGATTGAGACAAAATTACCTTCTTCCGCAACAACTCAAAGCTTGCCCTACCATACATTTGCCGTTTAATACTCTTGATTCTATTGACATGGCCTTCTACGGCTCCATTGCTCCAGGGCATATTGATACCGTTTTCAACAGCCTTAATATCTTTTGATAGGCCACTGGTCAATATTGTGCACTACTTTCCTAACCCTTCTCTTAAATTCAGCTTATCTATGATGAGTGGTACTTTGGTACTCTGAACAAGAGATCGTCGATTTTTGGTGGAAGGGTTTGGTGAATATGGGATGTTTGATAGTATTCTCTTACAGGAAATATCAATTTCTTCAAATTGAAAAACTCCCAGCGTGAACCGGGAGTTACCTTGCCGATTTCTGTATTGCATATTCATCAATTCTTGCATTGCGCACAAACATAGTATCGGTTCCAATTGATATAAATTTTATCCAACCATATCGTACTTCACCATTTATCTTCCTTCTAATCGGGACATAATGCTTTGTGGATCCAGATCTAGATATATCTATATTATCTGATTTCCATTTAAAACGATTACATATCTCTTCATCACGATTTAATAGAAATGCAGTTGTATCATCGTCCCATGGATAGTTAAACCCAAAAAAGGCACCTTCCCAGTCAAAATCTGACTTAGGAGGATTTGCAAGCGCAAATGCAACTTCAACATTATCCTTTAGTACCATTCTAACATAATGAATACCAAAAGCCCCTCTTGGTCCTTGTTTGAAGATTACATCGTAGGTGTCATTGTTTTGTAGACTTATTGAATCAAAAATCGTATCACCCTGATGATAAGGAAATTCAATATCAGGTTCTAAATCAACATAAATACAACCTGTAGTATCTCCCGCTAATAAGAAATTTGAGTCTATGAATAAATCATCTATTTCGCATCCACTGCATAAAAACGATGCTAATACCAATAGTGAGGTTTTAAATAACGCTTTCATCGCTGTGAATTATTGATTATCAGGTATAAAAGTAGACCAAAGACAAGTCACACTCAAATGGATAAATGCAATGCAGTTGAAGTTATTTGCAGGAAATAATAATTGGATGAGAACAAAACTAAAACTCTTGTCTGAATAATTGATTGTTACTAAAGAGGAGGTATCAAAATGAATTATTGCAGTTTTGATGGTTTCATAATTAACCGATTGGTAGAAATTGCATCATTTATATCAGAAATGGGTCAAAATCTACCTTTGGGAAGAACATGTTTCTAATGGAATTACAGCATATTGTCCATACCCTTCTCCGAAATTCGGCATATCTATATTGAGTGGTAGTTTGGTATACCCAATAGTGTAAGCCTTCACTTCGATTTATTGCGAAAGAAGGTGATTTTATCTCAAAAGGGCTAATGCTTCCCCAAAATTGATGAAGAACCACTTTAGTCCGGAACGGGGTTCCTGTTGAATACCTGAGAAAGCTATTCACTTTCACTTGATTTTTCAGACAGGGTGTTTGAAATCACTTTTTATTGATTGTCTTTGGACAAGAACATTCCAGGAGGTAAACGAGATAATTTGATCTACGGGGAAATATGCGCGATTCTAACGTGCTCAGACTGATCCACGATCATGCCCGATAAGGTTAATTGATGACCGTTTTGACATTTAAGCCATATTGATCTACCTTTAGTTTAGTTTTATCATCTTTTGTATTAAGCGACCGCATAGCACATAGTCATACCAATTCTCATCCAGTTCATTTTATTCATTACATTATTACACATTGTACCAAGATTAATTGTCTATTGATCAGGTTATGAAAAATAAATTTTTCATCATTAAGTTTATTATTATCCTGCCATTCTTTTTGAGTTTCAACATCATCTATTCTCAGAACCTCTCGGGGACCTGGAATGGTTATCTGGATTTTCATACGTATTCATTGAAAATAGTACTGCACATTGAACAAGATAAACAGGGTCTGCATGGAACCTCTGATAGTCCTGACCAGTCAGCATATGGAATTCCTGTCGATACGATCTGGTATGAAAACGGATACTTCGCATTTCAAATAAGATCAGCCGATATAGCTTTCACAGGCATTACGAACATTGATTTTTCTCAGATAAAAGGTACTTTCATACAATATGGTGGATCAACACCACTCGTTCTGTCCCGTAAAGAACCCGAAATTCCCAAAAACAGTTTGACCTATGTTAAAAACACTACCGGAAGCAGGAAGTGTACATTCCGATGCGGGATGGCGCAAAATTGTTTACATCTATCTATACACCAAAAGACTCAAACGGTGAACATCCCATTCTAATGTTCAGGACACCTTATAATGTGGAACCAAGAGAAGAAGGTTTCAACTTATTTTTGATATCCAGGGAAGCCTTTATTGAAGACAGGTATATCTTTGTTTTCCAGGACGTTCGTGGACGGTATATGAGTGAGGGGGAGTTTGTCGATGTCAGACCGATTATACCGGATAAATCTGGTGATCAGGATATTGATGAATCAACCGATACCTATGATGCCATGGAATGGCTCATCAATCATGTTGATAACAACAATGGCAAAATTGGTATCCTGGGTACATCCTATCCGGGATTTTATGCCACCATGTCACTGCCTGGTGCTCACCCGGCGCTAAAAGCTGTTTCGCCACAGGCTCCCATAGGTGATTGGTTCATTGGCGATGATTGGCATCATAATGGGGCTTTTTTCCTGCTGGATGCATTTAATTTCTTTTACCATAATGGAAGACCACGTCCTGAACCAACCAGACAAAGAAATCCTGGATTTTCATGGCCTGTGGAGGACAGCTACGAATTTTTTTATTCGTTTGGGACCGGTGAAGAACATTGTGGAAAAATATTTTGGCGATACCATTGCCTTCTGGAATCAACTTGTCAGTCATCCGGATTACGATGAATACTGGAAGGCCAGAACTCCCCTTCCACACCTGAAAAATATCACACCGGCAGTCTTGACAGTAGGTGGCTGGTATGATGCGGAAGACCTATACGGTCCCCTGAAGACCTACAGGGCCATAGAAACGCAGAATTCCCCCGATATAAGCAACCGGCTGGTGATGGGCCCATGGTCTCATGGACAGTGGAACGCCGGCAAGGCTGAAAACCTGGGTAATATATTCTGGGGTCTTGATGCCAATGAATACTTCCACGAACTGGAATATAAATTCTTCAGCTACTACCTGACGGGAGAAGGTGACATGGACCTTGCGGAGGCCACCATATTTAATACGGGCACCAGGAAATGGATGACTTATGATCAATGGCCACCTTCCAATACAGATATGAGGCAGTTATATTTCCAGCCGGGAGGAGGACTATCATTTGAAAAGCCCACAAATAGAGAGGATTTTAATGAATACATCTCTGATCCAATGAAACCAGTACCCTACCAGGAAGATATACATCTGCGAAGGACTACACAATACATGACCGGCGATCAGCGCTTTGCCTCCAGGCGGCAGGATGTCCTTGTATATTCCTCTGAAATATTAAGCGAAGAGATAACGTTTACGGGACCGTTGTTCGCTCATCTTTATGTGAGCACTACCGGGACTGATGCCGACTTTATTGTTAAACTGATCGATGTCTTTCCTGACCTGATGCCGGACTATCCTCAGAACAGCAAAGATGTGCCCATGGGGGGATATCAGAAACTTGTCCGCGGAGAAGTTATGCGTGGAAAGTACAGAAACTCATTTGAAAATCCTGAACCTTTCATCCCAGGTGAAACAGCCCAAGTGAGGTTTGAATTACAGGATGTGGCCCATACATTTAAAAAAGGACACAAGATAATGATCCAGATTCAAAGTTCATGGTTCCCGCTGGTAGACAGGAATCCTCAGAAGTTCGTTGATATTTATCATTGCAATGAGGACGATTTCCAGGTCGCTACGCACAGGGTATACAACAATGCCTTGTATCCATCCCACATTGAGGTCAAAGTTATAAAGGAATAATCTCATGTTTAAATGTGAGATCCAATTCATATATGTTGTTCGGTTGCCCATTTCGCATTTTCAGTATTGCAGGCTGTACTGAAGGTCTATCTTTCTAACAGGATCCTTAGACACACTCGATGTAACACTACCTCAGGTAACCGAACAAAACAGTAAAGTTGTATTTGATGTTACTTTCTACTTTTACGGAGGAATTATTTCCGGATGGAGCGTGGAACCGGAGAAAGTATCATACAAAAAATACAAAAATGGGCTTGGTTCCTGACAAAATTCATTAACTAATTGATTGTTAATATATTTTGTTTTGCATTCTAATGAAGATTTTTTCAGAAGAGCTAGTAAGCCAGAGCAAAAGTTCGATTAAGTGCTGATAATGTTTCGGCAGATGATTCAAATAATCCTAATTCGGAAAAAATATCAGATTAATATTCGATTCAATTAATGGGAGAGAGATTTGATATCATCGATATAGCTTTTAAAATCTTTTGATTATCAGTTCCGGGTACAGAATCTTCCCTTTACCTGGATTCATTTTAGCAGGGAATATGCGTTTTATTGTTCCAACCAATCTGACAAGATAATAATCAATTCTTCGGAAGGTTTCGATATTATGGTAAGGTTACCTGGTTTACTATTTTCATAGACCTTTCTGGGGAATCTCATTTGATTATCAATTAACTTTTCTGTAGCAGGTTCTATCCTGGCATTTTGTAATCCTATCAATGCCAATTTTCGGGGGGCAATACAGGCAGCAAGGTCAGGAAGATCATAGGCAGTTAGTGCACCTGCAACACCCCAGGAAAATGACAAGCTTAATTCATACAGTCTGGTTTGTGTGATGTTGTAATAAGATACCGGGGCTTCAATAAGTGCTACACCACTAATGCCAGGTTCAAAAACGCCAGCATGCATCAAGGCAGGGCAAAGCTCTCCAACTGCGACTGCCTGGATAGAACTTTTATTTACATTAGGAAGTCTAGCAAGGAATTCTACCACCCTTGATACATCACCTGCTTGGATACCTACTAAACTCCTCCCGATCAATAGTGCCTCAAAGGCTGGTGCAGCAGGAAACCTTGCATCTGGATTTGTTTCACCAATGCCAAGCAGATCAGGAGAAGCTACCATATATCCCTGATTTACGAGGATTTCAATTATCCCACCGGAAGCCATTCCTTGTTCTTTGCCATCAGGGTGGATATAAATAACCACAGGGAAAGGCCCCTGACCTTCGGGAGTAACCAATAAAAGCGGGATAATATATCCGTCATCTGCTTCCAGTGCATACATTCCTATCGTATAGCCTTTCTTCTGGTAACTGCCTCTGTATACAACCCCGGCATTATGCCTGGGGATATGATACCCGGAAAGCCTTTTTGAATGTTCTTTTGTCAATTCCAGATGGCTGTCCATATGTT
>Ga0111175_1075_pt1 | contig 28295 bp, 18 predicted proteins | sample DeeMarSWOR324_28_FD_80228 | JGI IMG/M metagenome (GOLD analysis project Ga0111175, IMG submission 80228) | Bacteroides sp. SM23_62
GGATTGGATATCACGAATGAACCGAAAATTGAGTTAAATTTAAATAAAGATACCATGATAACCGCATTATTTGAGATAGATAATAGTAATAGCAGCTCTATTGTGATTAATGAGATAAATTATAACTCTGCACCAAATTTTGATCCCGAGGATTGGATCGAATTATATAATAATAGTGATAATGAGATGGATATTTCAGGTTGGATATTTAAAGATAGCGACGATCTACACAGTTTTATTTTACCAGAAAATACGATTGTTGCTACCGATTCATTTCTGGTGCTCTGCCGCGACAGTTCTGCATTCACCTCTTTATTTCCCGACGTAGTTCAAATCGCCGGCAATTTTACGTTTGCTTTAAATAATGCCGGAGAATTACTCAGGTTGTTTGACGGAGAAGGTGACCTAGTCGACTCTCTAACCTATGATGATCAAGCTCCCTGGCCAGTGGAGCCGGATGGTTCCGGACCAACCCTGGCGCTAAAGAATCCGGACTTGGATAATGCCGAGGCTCAAAATTGGGCAGCATCAGCATATCATGGTACTCCAGGAGAGATAAACGATGTTTATGTGGCGATTGAATCGGAGTCTTACCCTGTTACTACACCGTCTGAATATGCATTGTATCAAAACTATCCTAATCCTTTTAATCCGATAACTTATATACCTTTTCAACTTCCCAGGAGTAGCGAAATTCGTTTAGATATATTTGATGTCCTTGGTAAACGAATTGCCACGTTGCAGGAAGGGCATATGCCTGCTGGCTATCATATGATTAAATGGCAAGTGAGTGAAAACGTCTCTTCCGGGATTTATTTTTATCGCATTGAATTTAAAGGCACAGGTTCAATGGTACGGAAAATGATATTGCTCAGGTGAAATCGGTATAAAAATTTTATATATTGTAATAATTACAATAAAATATTTTAATATGCGTATATTATCTTTAAGAATCATAGTTTTGTCGATCATATTGGGGATGGCTCAGGGACAGGAAGTAAATTTTACTTCATCAAATCTTCCTATTATCGTAATCGATACCCATGGTCAATATATTCCGGATGATTATCGCATTGTTGCTGATATGGGAATTATATATAACGGAGCAGGGAACAGGAATAATTTGAGTGATGCTTTTAACAATTACAATGGAAAAATAGCTATAGAGGTCAGGGGATCAAGCTCGCAAATGTTTCCTAAAAAACAGTATGCTCTGGAAACCAGGCTGGAAACAGGTGAAAATAATAATGTATCTCTCTTGGGTATGCCGCCGGAAAATGATTGGATTTTATATGCACCGTATAGCGATAAAAGTCTAATGCGCAATGTATTGGCCTATAAACTGGCCAATGATATTGGTCGCTATGCCAGTCGAATCCGCTTTTGTGAACTTGTTCTCAATGATGACTACCGCGGTGTTTATGTCTTAATGGAAAAAATAAAGCGCGATAATAACCGGGTTAATATCTCCACCCTCAACCCGGATGAAATTTCAGGAGATGATCTTACGGGAGGATATATTGTAAAAATTGACAAGTGGGCAGGTGAAAGTATTGATGGATGGGAATCGCCATATCTGCCATACCCGGGATCGCCTTATAAAATATTTTATCAGTATCATTATCCCAAACCGGATGAGATTGTGGATCAGCAAAAAAACTATATTCAAGATTTTATGAACTCTTTTGAAGCAAAGATGTATAGCCCTGAATATGCTGATCCGGTGAATGGATATTCCAGATATATCGATGTTCAATCGTTTATCGATTTTTTTATTCTAAATGAAATTGGTAAAAATGTAGACGGATATCGGTTAAGCACTTTCTTTTATAAGGATAGGGAGAGCATTGATGGCAAATTGTACTTGGGACCAATATGGGATTTCAATTTGGCATTTGGGAATGCCGATTATTATGACGGCGGTACGACCGATGGTTGGCAGGTAGAAATCAATGACCATCCCAGTTTTAGCCATGATTCATTTAAAGTCCCCTTTTGGTGGAAAAAATTGTTAAATGATGAAGAATTTATAAATATGCTTAAATGTCGCTGGACTACATTGAGGACAACGCTGTTTCATAAAGATAGTCTGTTCTCGGTTATCGATGATATGCAGTATTATTTAGAAGAGTCAAGTCAACGCAATTTCCAAAGATGGCCCATACTTGGGATCTATATATGGCCCAACCGTTTTGTTTTCTCAACCTGGAATGCTGAAGTTAATTATTTAAGAGCCTGGTTAGAGACACGACTTGAGTGGATGGATATGAATATGCCGGGTGTTTGTACTGTAGGTATCACTGAAGACGACGTTCTAGTCAGGAATTTTATATTGAACCAGAATTATCCCAATCCGTTCAATTCCGTGACAGTAATCAGTTGGTATGTAGGGGCGACTCCCACGTCGCCCGTACATGTCGATTTATCGATCTACAATGTAATCGGACAGAAAGTGTGTACGCTGGTATCGGAGAAGCAGAACGCAGGATTTCACACGGTGGAATGGGATGCATCAGGGTTTGCCAGTGGTGTATATTACTATAAGATTAAAGCAGGTGAATTTCATGATGGGAAAAAGATGATTTATATCCAATGAGGGGATATTTTGTGTCAGTTTAATGCAACGCATTGTTATAGTTCGACGCTAGTGCGGAAATTCTTGACTTTTTATGCCTGTCAATTATATTTGTTGCATATTTTGGCGAATATACAACTATAAAACAGTATCACTGCAATGGCTTTGATAAGAAACAAAAATCACTTATTTGCATTAATAATAATTGTAGTGATTATTATTAGTGTGTTTTTACCAGTAAAATTTCCTTATAGAATCAAAGCTCAAGGAAAGATTTTACCGGCTAAAGAATGGATACTTCATAAACAAACGGATGGAAGTTTGTTGACCGTGTTTAGAGATAACCAGCAAAATGTTATTAAAACATATGCCGCATATCAGGTCGAGCGAGGTGATATTTTAAAATTTCAGATGGCAACATCTTTAAATCAAACTGGCCATATTAACTGTAATGATACCGTTGGATATATATCTTCTAATGAAGTTAATAGAGAGATTAAACGGTTAAGGGGTGAATTAGCCATTGCTAAAGCCTCCTTGCAAATGAATTTAAGCGGGGAGAAAACTTCGATTATTCAAGAAGCAGAGGATTGGTCTGCACTTAGCAGGGAAAGAGCGGAATTACAAAGTAAAATTCTTGAAAGACAGGTCGAATTATACGAAAAAGAGTTGATATCTCAGGAAAGTCTGGAAATCGCGCAGGGGACAGCAAAAATATATGAGCTGGAATCTAATATGGCCCAGGCTCAACTGCAGACACTGCAGACAGGTGTTAAACCAGAACATATTCAATTAATTGAATCGGAGATTAAATCTAAGAATGATGAATTGACAGTATTGGAGGAGCGAAGCCAAAGTTATATCTTGTGTTCCCCCTTGGATGGTAATGTGCTGAGTATGGTTTCAGAAGATACATTACTCATTGTCGCTGATACCATGTCGGTAGTAATCATGCCTATAAACTGGCAATATTTTGCTGAAGTAAACACTGACCAGGATGTGACTATTGACTACGAAGTATCAGGTGAAAAGATTGTAGGAAAATTAGTCAAAGTAAATCGGTTCATGCAATTATTGATGGGAGAACAAATTTTCATAGCAACCGCTTACTTAAATACCAGCAACTTACCCAGAAATATGGTTGTTACTTGCTCTATAAGCGGGAGGCCCAGATCCGCATTGGAACATGTTACCCGGTTTATAGAAAATATATTTATGTGATATGTGATGGATAGGATTGAATATAAATATCTGATACCGACCTCCAAAGTGGCTATACTAAGGGACTATTTAAAGCCTTATGTTATTCTGGATAAATATTCTGCTCAAGCACCGGATCAAAATTATACGGTACGCAGTGTTTATTTTGATACACCGCGTTTGGATTTTTTTCATGAGAAAATAGCCGGTATAAAAAAAAGACAAAAGATTCGTATTCGCTGCTACAATGATGTAAAAGATGATTCAGCCACTTTTTTAGAAATCAAAAGGAAAAATGGTCCTGCCATTAAAAAGTACCGTTCAGCGGTGCTTTACCAGAATTTATTTATGCTATTGCGTACGGGAAATATTGAGCGCTATGTATTTTCAAACAACGGAAAGGAAATAGACTATCAAAATGCCAGTAATTTCTTTTTCCAGATTCACAGGCTGAATTTAAAACCTATGATCAAGATCATTTATGAGCGTGAAGCCTATTACTATAAATTCCATAATAAGTTGCGCATCACAATCGATAAACATCTACGCAGTTCTTTAAGCGTACCTTTAGATACATTACACCTGGAGGAGAATGTGGTGTATACGCTAAGTAATCACTGCATTATTGAAGTAAAAGTGTTTGGCGTTCTCCCTCTCTGGTTAAGGGAAATCATTGCCATATTTGATCTTAAATTACAAGCGCTGTCCAAGTATGCACTTTGTGTAACATCACACAGTCAGTATCACCGGCAATTAATGCAAACGATCCGGGGAGAAGCTAATTTTAGGCGATTTTATAAATTATCGCATATTAAGAATGGTTACTAAATATGTTGCAAGGATTTCAGCAAAATGTATTCACTACGATTGATTTTGAGTATGTGCTCATTAATCTTATCGTGGCACTAATTTGTGGATTTTTAATTTCTATTTTTTATCGTGGCAGCTATCGAGGCCCGCACTATTCGACTTCGTATGTTCAGGCTCTGGTGGTTTTATCTATGGTCACGGCTTTGGTGATTATGGTTATTGGTAATAATCTAGCTCGGGCTTTTGGATTGGTTGGCGCCATGTCAATTATTCGTTTTCGCACAGCAGTTAAAGATACTCAAGATATTGTTTTTATCTTTTTTTCACTGGCTGCGGGGATGGCGGCCGGAGTGGGGCTTAAATTTCTATCCATTTTTGGAACGCTGTTTATTGGTTCAATTCTCTTTGCGCTAAGTCGAGCAAACTATGCCAAACCGCGTAAAAGAGAATTTTTACTACAATTCCAGTGTCGCTTGACAGATGGAGAGGGTCCCTATCTGCCCACGATAGATAAGTATTGTAAGAGAAATAAGCTCGTTAATATGCAATCAATGGGGCCTGAAGATTTATTCGAATTATCCTTCAATATTCAACTGAAAGATAGAAGGAAACGTAACGAATTCGTGCGTGAATTAAATCAATTACCACAATTGGGACAGGTGCGTTTGTATTTTGATGAAGATCAACTGTGATGGTCATGGGGATGTTATTTTAACCTACCAATACTTTAAATGATTTGACCAGCCAAATAAGCCATCGTTAATTTCTTGTGTATCACTTCGGTAAAATAATACAATATCAAATATTCAAAAAAAGCGGATACGATTCTAACTTGCACAATGTTAGTTAATTCAGTAAAATCCCTGACTTGAATGGTATGCATATATATTAAGTATACGGAGGCTTGAAATGTCTTATCAGTCGAAACGGATGGCTATGCTTTTTAAGAAGCACTATCAAAAGATGAAAATTTGACACAAAAATCCCTTACGATTAAGTAGAATAACAATTGATCACATGAATCCAGTGTTAAACTGAGATATTTTATGTGCTCTGCGGTTATATTAAAATAGTGCATAACCATGATTGCAGCAATTGTTTTGGCTGGCGGGGATTCAACCCGCATGGGAAGACCTAAAGCACTTTTAAAACTGGCTGGAACGTATTTTATAGATGTAATTCTTTTAAATCTTCACCAGACGGGATATGAAAAAATAATCGTAGTGTTAGGTCGGCAATACAAGTTAATACATGATTCAATGCACTTTAATAAATCATATAATTGCCTTCAGAATAAGCATCCTGAGAAAGGACAACTCTCTTCTCTGCAGCTGGCACTAAAGCAATTTGGCTCTGAGGTTGCAGGTACGTTAGTGGCACTGGTAGATCACCCCTTGGTGACCAAAGATACCTATCGTAAAATGCATGATCTGGCAGAAAAGAGACCTGATTCAATTATCATCCCTATATTTAAAGGAAAAAGAGGACATCCCGTCTATTTTGGCTGCAGGTATTTCGGAGAATTGTTGCAAGCCCCCTTGGAACTGGGAGCGAGATACGTTTTAAATAATTATAATTCTGAGATACTTGAGATTCCAGTTGAAGATAGAGGGGTAGTAAAAGATATCGATACGCCAGAAGAGTATAATAATATTAAATAATAATTGGTAAAATTATGGACGAAATTTATCAAAGAATAGTACAAGCCCAGGAAAAAGGCCAACCTGCTGCATTAGTAACCGTGATCAGTACAAGGGGATCAACCCCGCGGGATGTTGGTACTAAAATGATTGTATATTCAGACGGGACCATATATGGTTCCATTGGTGGATCTGCGGTGGAAGCGTTGGTTATCGAACAAAGTAAAAAATGTATTCAGGACGGTAGTTATTTAAGAGTTACGCATAGCCTTGATGATGCTGAAAAGGAAGACACAGGCATGATATGTGGCGGTGTTATGGAATTTTTTATCGAGCCCCTTAAGCCAGTACCACATCTATATATTTTCGGTGGAGGGCATGTAGCACTTCCTCTGGCCAGATTGGCATATCAGGCAGGATTTTCTTATACCATAATCGAGGACCGTGAGCAATTTGCCACAAGAGAACGTTTTCCCCAGGCTAAAGATTTAATTATAGGTCCGCTTCAGGATATAGCCAAGCAGATCGAGTTTAAATCCACAGATTTTGTTGCTATTGTGACACGTAGTCATGATCAGGATTATTTGGCCCTCAGAGAAGTATTAAGAAATCCGCCGCGATATGTTGGCGCCATAGGCAGTAAAGCAAAGAGGAAACAAATTTTTGCAAGGTTAAGTGAAGATGGTGTTGCGCAGGACATTATCGATCAGGTTCATACTCCAATCGGCATTGATATAAAGGCCGAGACACCGGAAGAAATTGCAGTAAGTATTGTAGCAGAGCTGATACATATCAAAAATAAAAATAAGTAGTAATCCTATGAATGAAGGTGTTATTTTAGAATTCCTTAAAAAAATCGAATTATTTCGATCACTGAATGAGCATGAAATGCAATTAATTACCACGAGAACTATGCTCAAGTCTTATAAAGCTGGTGAGTTTTTATTCAAGGAAAATCTTCCCAGAGAAGTATTATTTATTATCTATGATGGAGAAGTTGAACTTTTTAAAACAAGCGCTTTCGGAGAAGAAACACGGCTGGCTCTTTTTGGCAAATACGACTTTCTCGGAGAAGGGACATTAATGGACGATTATCCGCACTCGACTTCAGCGCGGGTAATTTTAGACACAACTGTTCTGCAATTGAGTCGCAGCACTATGGACAACCTTTTCCTCGAAAATCCTACTTTAGCAGCAAAGATGTTATCCGGTGTTGCGCGAATCATTTCCAGAAGAATGCGCCAGACCAGTACAAGAGTGGTCAATTTAGCAGCGCAATATATTTCAGGACGGACACGCCTGGAATACGATCTGCTGGGGGAACGTGAAGTACCATTTGAATATTACTATGGTATCCAAACATTACGTGCTCTGGAGAATTTCAACATCAGTGGCATTGTATTAGCGCACTATCCATTATTAATAGAGGCGCTGGCGATGGTGAAAATGGCTGCAGCGAAAACCAATAATGAATTGGGATTGCTTTCAAAACCCGTTGCCGAAGCAATTATGCAAGCATGTCAGGAGATTATTAACGGGAAACTGCATACCCAATTTGTGGTCGATATGATTCAGGGGGGTGCGGGTACATCGACCAACATGAATGCCAACGAAGTAATTGCCAATCGCGCTTTAGAGATATTAGGTTATGAAAAAGGAGAATACAGATATTGCCATCCCAATAATCATGTCAATCTCTCCCAATCGACAAATGATGCCTATCCTACGGCTGTAAAAATTGCCATCATCAAGAGCAATCAAAAATTGATAGCTGTATTGCAAGATTTAATTTCTGCCTTTCAGTCTAAGGCTGGCGAGTTTCAACATATTATAAAAATGGGTAGAACCCAGCTCCAGGATGCTGTTCCCATGACTTTAGGACAGGAATTTGAAGCCTATGCCGTGACCCTAAAAGAAGAGATCGAAAGATTGAATCAAAATGCCCGCCTGTTTTTAGAAGTAAATTTGGGGGGTACGGCAATTGGAACGGGCATAAATGCAGATCCAGATTACAGTAGGATGGTGATCGATAATCTAAAAGAAATAACGCAGTGCGATGTGGTTTTAGCAGAGAATTTAGTTGAAGCAACCCAGGATACCGGGGCATTTGTCATCTATTCATCTGCACTCAAACGGTTGGCGGTAAAATTATCCAAAATATGTAATGATTTAAGACTATTGTCGTCGGGTCCACGTGCTGGTTTAAATGAAATTAATCTACCCAAAATGCAACCCGGCTCGTCCATTATGCCGGGCAAAGTAAATCCAGTCATTGCCGAAGTTGTAAATCAGGTGGCCTATAAAGTAATTGGCAACGACTTAACCGTTACTCTGGCCGCGGAAGCCGGGCAGTTGGAATTAAATGTTATGGAGCCGGTGATTGCCCAGAGTATTTTTGAGTCGATTGAAATGTTGAAGAATGGTATGAATACCCTTACCTATCGCTGTATCCAGGGAATTACGGCTAATGAAGTACATTGCCGCAGCATGGTCGAAAATAGTATCGCTGTGGTAACAGCGCTAAATCCTGTATTGGGATATGAGGTAAGTTCGCAATTAGCTAAAGAAGCATTAGAGCAGGATCGTGGCGTATATGAACTGGTGTTGGAAAAACAATTATTATCAAAAGATGAATTGGATGAACTCTTGAAACCTGAGAAGATGATCGAACCGCGGAAAACTAAATCAAATTAGCTATGATAGTTAAGCCGATCCGGATATACTCTTTTATCTTCTGCTTTATTTAGATGGTCTCTTAATATCCAACTTCTCTAATCTTGAACGTAAATGTCGTTCGGTCATATTCAATAATCGCGCAGCCGCACTCTGATTCCAGGAACTGCGCCTGAGGGCTTCTTCAATCATCTCCTTTTCGAAAATACGCAGTTTTATTTCGTACCCTTCTTCGAGATGATAGGGATCTAATGCAGATCTTTCTGTCGCGGTGTGCAAATGAGATGGTAGATCTTGAATTGTGATATATTCTCCACGGCATAATACAACAGCGTGTTCAATCATATTCTCCAACTCCCGAACATTTCCCGGAAAATCATATTTCATCAATTGATCCAATGCATCGCGTGTAATACCCTTTACATCCTTGCCATTTTGCCGGGCATACTTTTGAATAAAATGTTCGCTTAAAACAGGAATGTCAGATTTGCGGCGATGCAGCGGAGGGATAGTGATGCTGATTACGTTTAATCTGTAATAAAGATCTTCGCGAAAGTCTTGTGATTTTATCATTTTTTCCAGATCGCGATGGGTGGCAGCTATGATGCGCGTGTCTACAGATATCGTTTTATTACCACCCAGGCGTTCAAACTGGCCAAATTGAATGGCACGCAATAATTTTACCTGCATGGTTGGAGGAATATCACCAACTTCATCGATAAATATGGTACCTTCGTGGGCCTGCTCAAAGCGCCCGATTCTTTGTTGTGTTGCACCGGTAAAGGCTCCTTTTTCATGACCGAACAATTCACTTTCGATAATGGTCTCAGGAAGGGCAGCCACATTCACGACAACGAAGGGCTTATCTTTACGCGGGCTGGCATGATGAATGGCCCGCGCGATTAATTCCTTGCCGGTTCCGCTTTCCCCTCTGATTAAAACTGTAGCTTTACTGGCAGCAACACGCCCTGCTGTATTTAAGACCTCTTCGATTTCGCCACTCTGAGATACAACGGAATCAAATTTGAATTTTTCCTGTAATTGTTGTTTTAAAATACGGTTTTCTGAGAGTAATAAACGTTTTTCTTCTAAGATAATCATAGGCACCCGCTTTCATGATCTCAACGGCATCTTCAATACTACCATAAGCAGTCATTATAACCACATCAATTTCCGGATTTAACTCTTTTATCTTTTTTAATACAAACAGGCCGTTCCATTCGGGCATACGATAATCGCTTAATACCAGGTCAATTGTATTGTTGACGACTATCTCATATCCTTTTGGACCGGAAAGTGCTGTAAATACCTCAAACCCCCGGCGTACAAGAAAGCCTTTTAATGACTGTAACTGTGCCTCTTCATCGTCAATAATAAGAATAGTGATGTGATTCATATGATTTCCAACTATATTTCATGTATTGCAGCTTTAAGAGTAGACATACTTCCTACACATAATTTTAATTCTTTCCTGTAGTTCCTTTTTGATTAATTGAAATCGGTAATCTGATAATAAACCTGGTTCCCTTTCCAGCAGTACTCTCCACGGAAATGATTCCTTCGTGTTCATATATTATGCGCTGGACTATACTCAACCCGATACCAGTGCCCTTAGGTTTAGTCGTATAGTATAGATTGAAAATCTTCGAACGTATATTTTCGTCAATCCCTGGGCCATTATCAGAGAATACAATCTCCAGTTCATTATCAGCAGCAGAATTAACTGTAAGTGCTATAAGGCCATTTTGGTCAATAGCATCAACAGCATTTTGAATTAAATTCATAAATACTTGTTGTATCTGCTTACGATCCCAAAAAACTTCACCATGCCATTTTAAATTAATTTTCATTGTTATCTTATGTTCTTGTAATAAGGTGCTGTATTGTTGTTTAAGATAATTAAACAGGTCTTGCAAAGAAAACCGGCCGGGATTGATGGGTTCAGGCCGTGAAAAGTTTAAGAAATCTTGAACAGTTTCATTTATACGGCGTACTTCCTGGTAGACAAGCTGCGCCAGCTTATGGTATTCTTCATGATTCTCGGATGGAGAAAAGTCTTTATCTAATTGTTGGATTATTGTACCTATGGTATTTAAAGGATTGCGGATTTCGTGCGCAACACCGGATGCTAACTCGCCCATAGCACTAAGACGCTCTTTGCGTTGAATTTGTGCCTCCATTTTTCTCTGTTGTGTCAAATCTCTGATTACGAGAATAATATTTTCCATTTCATTGCTATCACTTATCGTGCTCTTTGAGATCAGAAAATATTTTTTTTGTCTTTTTATTGTGCATTCAATTTGCTGCATGCTGGTTGCTTTATGTAAAATCCTCTGACAACTATCGTTGCTTAACACATGATTTAGTGGTTTACTCAATACATCTTTTACCGCTTTTCCAAAAAGCCTTTGCGCCGCTGTATTAAATATTTTTATACCGTGCCTTTCATCCAATACAATAATTGCATCGCTCACATGATGTATGATATTGCTCGAATATGTCTCCACCTCCTGATATTGTTTACGGAGTAAATCATATCTTTGACGGACAAAGATAATAGTAAACATAATCGAAGCGATGGCAAAAAGTACTACACTGATTATTATCAACCGGCGATAAATGCGTGTGTTTATAGCTGTAACAGGATCAAGCGAAATACCAAGCCTGAAAAGACCAATCTTAACATTTTGATGTATAAAGGGATGGACCGCTTCAAAAATTTCTAGAGTATCGAAAGTGGCGATTCGTGTAGAAAATAGAGAATCGTTCAGGGCCTGATCAAGAAATGCTGAATTTTTAATTGCTTCCAGTTGGCGTACATTACCAGAGGCGGCAAGTATTGTATTCGTATCTTGAAGAGCCGCAAATACGATGCCGGGATTTTGAATTATTCTTCTCAACAGTACGCCAAAACCGCTTTTTGTCCTGTATTCAATAAGTTCTTGAGCATCAAGATTGACTATAATGGCACTTCGGTCACGGGCGGCAAGCGCCACAGAATATCGAAAACCAGGTTCATAACGTGCTTCTTTAATCCCTATAATAATGGTATCCATTAGTCCTGCAAAAATCGGTTCAAGTATCCGCTCAGGTGTAGTTTTGTCAGGTAGATCAAAATGTTCTCTGGCATGACTGGTATAAATTTTTCTTCCCAGGCGGTTAAATATATTGATGCGATAGATATTGTTCTTCTCAGCTATGTCTTGTAAAAAAGAATCGGATATTTTACTATCTTCGTAAAGTGTTTTAATCAGGTTGGCATTATTCAACAAACGCTCTTTATAGGTTTTTTCCAGATAATCATTGACCCTTAAGGCATTGTCCGAGGCAATTGTTAGTGATTCCAGCAATGAATGCGCCTGTTCGCTCATTAATTCTAATAACTCTATCTTGCTCTGATATAATTCTATCAGAGCACTCGAAAACATGAGTATAGCGAGTATAATAAAGGTTAATAATAATATTTTTGGCCGGCCGAGAAATTTTCTAATCATAACGGTTTTTACTAAGAATGTAATACAAATTTAGCAGATCACTCAAATATATTCCAATTAAAGTTATTCTTGTTGGATTGGGTCCGGTTAAGCTTTAATTTATTATATATACTGAGCTGTAGATAAGGAATACCTAAAAGTATTAGTTAGTTTATCACTGTAAGAGGCTTTTATAGAGATTTTTATTAAACTAGATAAAAATAAAGATATAATCATGGAAGAAGTAAAAGAACAAATTCTTTTCGGTCCCAATGTATGGTTAATTGACGAGATGTACCGGCAGTATTTGCAAAATCCCGATTCAGTAGCTGAGAGCTGGCGTGATTTTTTCGCCGATTATAAACCATCACCTTTCAAGACCGAAGTACCTCAAAAACAGGTTGAAACACAAAAGAGACCGCAACCAGATCAGGCACTCAGTTTGGATATAGAGCCATTACGTGGTTTTGCTGCGCGTATTGTAGAGAACATGGAAGGAAGCTTGAGTGTACCTACGGCAACCTCTACTCGTATCATACCCGTTAAGGTTTTAGAAGAAAATCGCAAGATAATTAACCGCCATTTAAAAGATACGCTAGGGGGTAAGATTAGTTTTACCCATCTTATAGCCTGGGCTATTTTGAAAGCGGCAAAGAGGATGCCGGTGATGGTGAATGCCTATATGGAAGTAGATGGGGCTCCTCACAGAGTGCGCAATGGTCATATTAATTTCGGTTTAGCGGTTGATGTAGAGCGCAAAGACGGCACCAGATCTTTGTTGGTACCCAATATCAAACAAGCGGATATGCTACAGTTTGATGCATTTTTTTCAGCATATAACGATCTCCTGCGTAAAGTAAGATCAAATAAGATAGAACCCGATGATTTCATGGAGACTAATATATCCTTGACCAATCCCGGTACCATCGGTACGGTATTGTCGGTGCCCAGACTCATGGCGGGACAAAGCTGTATCGTGGCAACAGGTGTAATCGATTATCCCGCTGAGTATCAAAGTGCTGATCCTGACATGATCGCAAACATGGGCATAAGTAAAGTAATGACCATGACCTGCACCTATGACCACCGGGTAATTCAGGGTGCTGAAAGTGGCATGTTTTTGCATCAAATCCATCAACTGCTTGGCGGAGAAGATGATTTTTATGAAGAAATTTTTAACAGCCTTGACTTACAATACAAACCTATCAGGTTAGTTCAAGACGTAAATCCACTTTTCAATGGGTCAGGTGAAGGTAGTAGGGTCTTTGAGAAGCAGGGACATGTATTACAGCTTACAAATATGTACCGCGTTCGCGGTCATCTCTTGGCAGATATCAATCCGCTGAACAGAGAAGTAAAAACACATCCAGAACTTGAACCTGAAAATTATGGTCTCAGCCTGTGGGATTACGATCGAGAATTTCACACCTTTGGGATTGCAGGTAGAAGGCGCATCAAGCTCCGTGAAATTATTGAGATTTTGCAGGAATCTTATTGCCGAACGGTTGGTATCGAATATATGCATATCCAGGATCCTGCACAAAAAACCTGGATCCAGAATAGAGTCGAAGGGGTCCCTCGTAGTAAATGGATCAACAATGAAACAAAACGTACCATTCTACTCATGTTGAATTCTGCCGAGGCATTCGAAAACTTTTTACATACCAAATATGTCGGTCATAAACGTTTTAGCCTTGAAGGCGCGGAAACGTTAATTCCCATGCTCAATCATCTGTTGGATAAAGCAACCGAGCAAAACATTCAGGAAATAATCATTGGTATGTCACATCGGGGCAGATTAAATGTATTAGCCAATATTTTAAAGAAAAGTTATAAGAAAATATTCAGGGAATTTCAGGGCGATATTGATCCTGAATCGCAACAGGGCTCAGGTGATGTTAAGTATCACCTGGGTGCTGAGGGAATACATACCCATGCCAATGGCAGAAAAGTGAAAATCAAACTGGCATCGAACCCCAGTCATCTGGAAGCCGTTAATCCTGTGGTCGAAGGTATGGTTCGTGCCAGGCAGGATGAGATGGCGGATACAAATCATAATCGCGTATTGGCACTACTGATTCATGGCGATGCTGCATTCGCCGGGCAGGGTGTTGTGGCAGAGACCTATAATCTAAGCCAGTTGCATGGTTACCGAACAGGCGGAACAATCCATATAGTTGTTAATAACAGCATTGGTTTTACCACATCTCCTGCTGAAGCACGTTCAAGTTTCTATGCCACGGATGTCGCTCGCATGATACAAGCGCCCATCTTTCATGTTAACGGAGAAGATCCGGAAGCATGCGTCCGTATAAGTGAGCTGGCCTTGGAATTCCGTAAGAAATTTAAAAAAGATGTTGTTATAGATATGATCTGTTACAGAAGACACGGACATAATGAGGGTGACGAACCAAGTTATACACAACCCCAGATGTATGCCCTGATAAAACAAAAACGATCGATAAGAAAGTTATATACTGAGGCCCTGGTCAATCGGGGTGATTTAACTTTGCAGGAAGCGGAATCGGCTCTTGAAGAGTACCGTAAAATCATGGATAATGCTTTTGAAGAGACCAAAGATAGTGCACCTGCCTCTTTTAAAATTGCTGAACAGGTGACTTTGGTTAAACCGGATGCACCATTGCCAACAGGTATTTCTGAAAGGATTATAAAGGATGTGTTAGATGCATTAATAAAGTTTCCAGAACAATTCAAAGTGCATCCAAAACTGAAAAAGCAAATTTTATTACGCCGGGATATGCTAGAGCGAAATGCCATCGACTGGGGCCTGGCAGAGGCTCTGGCCTTTGGTTCCTTACTTCTTGAAGGTATTCCCGTCAGACTCTCGGGTCAGGATTCACGGCGTGGCACATTTAGTCAGAGACATTCAGTGCTGGTGGATTATGATACAGGTGAACAGTATACACCGTTAAATAACATTAATTCGGATCAAGCAACATTTATGATTTACGATAGTCTGTTGAGTGAATACGCGGCATTAGGTTTTGAATATGGTTACTCGGTTGTTAGAAGCAATGCGCTTGTAATCTGGGAAGCGCAGTTTGGTGATTTTGTTAATGGTGCTCAGATAATCATAGACCAATTTATATCATCGGCTGAAGATAAATGGGATCAAAAATGTCGATTGGTTATGTTATTACCCCACGGTTTCGAGGGGCAGGGTCCGGAACACTCAAGCGCTCGGCTTGAGAGATTTTTAACTCTATGTGCAGAGAATAATATGCGTATTGCCATCCCTACGACAGCAGCACAATATTTTCATTTGCTGCGCAACCAGGCTCGACGGGAAAAAATAAATCCACTTGTTGTTTTGACTCCCAAGAGTTTATTGCGTGCGGATGTGGCAAAAAGTACCAAACAGGAATTAATAGAGGGATCTTTTCAAGTACTTATTGAAGATTCAAATCCGCCTGAAAATCCCAAAAAGCTCGTTTTGTGCTGTGGTAAAATTGCGTATGAACTGGTCGAGTATCGTAAAAAAAATAAGCTGAATGATACCCTCATTGTGCGTTTGGAGCAGTTGTATCCTTTTCCTTTTGAACAATTAACAGAAATTTTTCAACGTTATCCTGCAGCAAAGGATATACGTTGGGTACAGGAAGAGCCTCGGAATATGGGATCCTGGAATTTTGCACTGGCCAGAATACGTGAGATCATACCAAAAACATTTAAATTAAAGTATGTTGGCCGCTTACCCAGCGCCAGCCCTGCGGCAGGTGCATATAATTTACATGTGGCGGAACAGGAATTGCTCCTCAAGCAGGCATTCGAATAAAATCTGCAGCTTAATTTATTTCTTTGAACAGATAATTATCTAATGTGAATTTATTTGGGGGGAAGAAGAACAGATGCAGTGCTACGGCTAATAACAGCAAATCTTCGATAATTCTGCCCAAACTGACATTAGTGCCGGTACCATAGCATCCGCAAGCGATATCAAGGCCACGGATTACTGCAGTAGTAAGCGCAATAATGAAAAACAGTAATAAAATAGAGATAATAGCAGAACTGGCCCGGCTAAACAATCCAAGAATTAAAAATAATGCACAGTATAATTCCAACCAGGGAAGAATAATACCCACCAGATTGGTTAATTCAACGGGAATTAAGCGATAATTTTGAACACTTTGTGCAAAAGCAGCAGAATCAGGGATTTTATCCAGACTGGCATAAAGAAAAATACATCCTAATATCAATCTTAAAGCCATTGCAAATGAAGGTGCTTTACGAATACGGTTGAGTGAAATTTTCATAGATCGTCACATCCCATCCTAAATTTCGATCCTTTTATAAGACCGGCAACAGACTTATTCCCGGGAGGGAGAAGTTTTTGCCATGGGGTAGTTATTAACTTTCCAGTCATCAAAACCATCTAAATATATAAATACATTTTTATAGTCCTGAGACAATAAGAAGCCGGTCATCCTTCTGCTGCTATAACATGATGAATTTGCACAATAAACCACGATAATTTGATCTTTTGCGATATTTTTCACGAGGGAAAAAATTTCATCCAATGATAAATTGTAGGATATATTAATACTATGCTTTATATGAGCTGTATCAAATTCTTCTTTATATCGGGTATCGAGAAATACTGCCCTGCCCTCAAGATAGAATTGATACACTTGTTTGCTGGACAAATGGGTGCCTGGTTTGAATTGCACAGGATGATATATCAGAGATAAGCTTTGTTCGCCCAATGAATTAAAAATTAATCCACTTACTACTGCTAGTACCAGAATAAATGTGATTTGAAGGCTTATTCTATGCAAGGATGCTATAAATAGTTATATCATAAAATCATTTGATGTTATTATGTATTAGGCAATATTTCCTTATTGAATCAAGACCATTTTTTTGATTTCTAGGAATGTACCTGCCTCCAATTTGTAAAAATAAATTCCCGAACTAATCGCCTGTGGTGACCAATAGATATGATATTTTCCAGCTTTTTGACGCTGACTTATCAATATTTCTAGCTGTTGCCCTGTAATAGTGTACACCGTTAAAGAAACATGCGATTCTTCAGGGAGGTGATAATCAATTCTTGTCAGCGAATTAAAAGGATTGGGATAGTTTTGTCCCAGATAAAATTTCCTGATTATGGGTAACATATCCTCATTGGCAATAGGGGTACTGGTAGGATCCATGGCCAGCGAGGCCTTCCAGTATGCGGATGCCCAGGGAATGGCAACGTTTTTATGAGTTGTCGGCCAATTATCATGTACGACAGCATAATAGGGATTGGGATGAGTATGAATAACATATCCCACGCCTGTTACGGCATGACCGATATTATCCAGACCCTCTTCCAGATTCCATTCTTCAGGTGGTGCTTCAGGATTTACCTGAAAAGAATTGATAACAGGTGATCCCCAATTATAGATGTATGCTGTATCCTGTTTGATTGTATCAATAAAAACAGATCCGCTAAAATAGATATTCCAATGTGTAAAATCCACCTTAACGGGACGCCCGTCGTTTATTTCTGTCTCGTAAAATGGAAAACCCTGGGAATAATCCGAGGTGAAATTCCAGTCGTATCCAGCCTTAGCGGAAGGTATTGATGGAGCATTGGGGTAAGGATTGAGCGTATCCCAGCGAATAAAATGTGTGAGAAGAGAATCTTGATCAAGTATATAAGTGCCTTTTGCCGGAGGATATACATCCCCGTTCCGTGCAAATGGATTACCCTGATCGTTTGTATCCATAAACCATCCGATGTAATTCGCTGCGGTTTCCCCTGGTAATCCCGCATTTACTCCAAGAGCATTACTGTGTCCTACAACAGTATCCCAGAATAAGGTGATATTTGCTGCGGATGTTGGCGCACAATAGTTACTCAGATCGGGCGTGATGATTAAAGGGATTGGTGGCTGATTTATATCAGGCACACCTGGGATTATATTAATTGTTGTATATATGACTTGATATATGGCAATGCGTGGTACACTAAAATGATCGTTTCCAGGATCCGCATCAGGAGGATCATTAATTATGCTATCGCCATTCTGATCCCAAAAAACTTGAGAATTGATTACATAGGGTCCAGGTTCGTGAGGCGTAAACATGCTGTCGAAGTCTACGTTAAATATAGCTCCTGCCGGTACGGAAGACAACTTAGCCGGGCTGAGTTTATAATACATAGAATCCTCAACAATTTTAAGACCGTTGGGATCCAATATATTTGTAATTATTAGGAATCCCGGCATATTCATACCGGCTATATTTTCAACTGTATTTGAGATGTTAACAGGCTTCTCTAAGATAAGCGTATCGCTTGGCATCATGCTGCCAGCAACTGTTGTCTGGATATCTAATACCGTTAGATCAGGTACGGGGGGAAGAATAAACGATAGCATTGCTGAAACATTCTGCCAGGGAATGGCAATATTTTTAGGTGTGTTGGCCCAGTTGTCGTGAACCACCAGATAATCCATCGGTGGATCTGGACTACCAGGCGGTACATAGCTCGGGAAGTATCCGACACCTGTAACGGCATGGCCGATGCCTTCTTCTCCCGGTTCAAGATTCCACTGTTCCGGAGGATCAGATTCGTCTTGTGTACCGGAAGTTGGCACAGGATCCCCCCAGGCATAAAAATAAATGGTATCGGCAGCAAACAGAGAATCATAAAAATAGAATCCGGTCGGTTGAATATTCCAATATAAAAAATCCACCTTAACCGGGTTACCCTCATCTATCTGTTGCATATATGAAGGAAATGGTGGCACAGGTTCAGGTATAACGACCCAGGAATACCCCTTCTTACCGGCTGGAAGTGTATAAGGAAATCCATTTAGATTAATTGAATCACAGGAAATATAATCCAGCGCTCCCAAGTCCTGGTCAACGGTATAAGTACCTAATGCGGAGGGAAAGGTGGTTCCGTTCCACCTAATCGAATCGCCATTGTCATTTGTATCCATGAACCAACCAAGATATTCTGCAACTTCCCCCCCCGGAAGACCCGCCATCAGATTAAGCGCATAGGGATGAGAATTTGTCTTTTCCCAGAATTCGATTATATTGACCACAGCAAATGGGGCACAGTAGTTACTAATATCACTTGTAGATAGTAGTGTTTGCATAGGAGGTTGTGAATAATCCGGCACATCCCGCAGATATTTTTGTTGGCCGTAAACCTGAACCACAATTATAAAACTAATGGCCATGATTCTGAGGATCGCTTTCATGATTATCTCCTTGGTGTCTAACATACTATTATAACTGTATTTGCATATGTATGCAAGTCTAAATCTCAAAAACGTATGTATTATAAGTTTATCTTTATAAATTGGTATGTGAATTTTAGTTCATATTTTGTGAATTATAATTCACACAAGTGTGAAGTATTCTTCACACATCTCCTATCACGCATTATTAGCTTAATACCTCTTTCTTATTTTAAATATATTAATAACAATTGATTAATACTTTTTTTAAGGATCCAATTTTATTTGGTATCATTCTTGTAAGAATATTCTTATATTATTTTGCACCTTGGTATAAAATTTTATAAGTATCTATTTAGAATAGTCGGAGATATCCATGACTAAAAATAGTGAACGTAGATATGTGGACCGAATATGCATAGCTGGTGCAGAGGTACTATACAAAGAGATAAGAACAGTCAGTCTATTTCAAAAATTTTCTCAACCCTTTCCATTGGTGGATTTAAATAAAAGCGGGCTTAGTTTTGAAATGGATCATCAATTGCATCCGGGTGTGCTCCTAAATCTAAAGTTGGTTATTCCAGGAGAAAAAAAAATAAATTTAAAAGGAAGATTGATTTGGATTACAAAGCTGGAGAAGGAGGAAAATTATCGTACTGGTGTACAATTCCTGCCCTTTGGTAAAGGAAGAAATTATAATACATTCGGAAGTCATGAACGATTACTTCAATTGACAAATAAATATAAAAATTAATAAATAGATAATTGTGACGAATATTTAATTTATATTTACTATGAAGCTTCATTGTTTATATATAGAAATGATATAAATGATGGAAAAGAAGAAAGAACGTCGTCATTTAGAGCGCTTTGAGATTCCCGGGGCACAAATTATGTACAAACAGGGTAAGGGATTCAGATTGTTCGACCGTTATATTGGGCCTTTACCTTTAAAGGATATAACAAAAAATGGAGCGTGTATTGAAATTAACCAGCCGGTGGATAGGGGAACGCTTCTTGATATTGAAATAAACATTCCCGGTCATAAAAAGGTACATGTAAAAGGGCATGTGGTCTGGACATCTTATCCTGAAGAACCCACCCATGCTGGTGTACAATTTATGCCTTATGGAGAAGGTAAAAAATATAATTCCTTTGATAGCCGTATGCAATTGGAACACTTAACGCAGCAGTATCTGGAATCAAAAAATTAATTTCTTAATAATAAATAATAATTAGGAAGGAATATGTCTCTTAATCAAGATCGAAGAAATTTGGTACGCTTTAAAATACCTGGAGCTAAGGTACGTTATAAACAACATAAAGGTTTTAGAGAGGCAGAAGAGGCGAGTGGCGTTATGGCTGTTGTGGATATCACAAGAATTAGTATTCGTTTTGAAGCCAAAGATTTTTTATACCCGGGATCACTTATAGATTTAGAACTAATAATACCAGGTAAGAAAAAAAGTATAAAAGTGAAAGGAAATATTGTTTGGAGTTCCGAAGCAACCTCAGATCAACCTGGTTATGCTGTGGTACAGTTCCTGCCATTTGGTTCAGATGAGCGTTACAATACTATGGAAGCTCATGAACAATTAAGAAAATTGAGCGAAGAATACATGGAGACACTAACTAGTTGACAGAATAACAAAAATTACCTCAATAATATCATTTTTTTCGAAAGATTATTTCCAGCAGCTGTTAAGCGATATATATACATTCCACTAGCCACCATTTTACCATTCTTATTACGACCGTCCCATTCAACAAAATCTTCACCGCGGTCCTGTACTTCATTCTTCAAGGTAATTATTTCCTGCCCCAGAATATCATAAACCTTTATGTTGACCTGCGATCTCTCAGGCAGGGCATAGGTTATGGTTGTCCGGGAATTAAACGGGTTGGGGTAGTTTTGTGCCAGATAGTAGTAATCAGGAAGAAGGTTATCACCTGCGTTCTGTTTTTGTATTTCAATGTCATCAATGACCCAGCCCCATCCATTAACACCTGAGTCGGCATATAATCTGAAACGAATAAAAACTGTATCACCCGGACTCAGAGTGTTTAACAAATCAATGCTGTGTGTAACAAACATCGAGCCATCTGGATTGCTTCTGGAATCATATATAGCCTGCCATATGGTATCAGCACGCGCATCATATCCATTTGATATTGGCAGCCAGAGTAAACCGTCATGCGATGCTTCAACGACCACGAAGTCCCACATATTTGCATCACCAAATTGACTTCCATACTCTCCCGGTTCCACGAGCGCAATATCTTTATAACTTAATATTGCATTAGACTGAGAAATCACAACAGGATTCTTGAGCAATAAGATATAATCATAACTATCGCGATAGGGGTGATCGCTATGTATAGCTGCTGAGTAAAAATTGGCCGGTGTGGCAATATGGAATCCATCTGAAATAAAATCATTCAGGGCATCCGGAGTGTTTAAATTGCTGACATAATATTCTTGAATTTCCGTGGGAAATACTACCAGGCTTTTTACCGCGGATTTATAAACACGCTCATTTTTGAAAGCACGTACATTTAGTGTAATAGTCTCTGGCTGCTTAACGGTATAAATGAGTGTGGTATCACTTGACACTTCATTTGCATCTAATTTGGTAAAAATGTTGCCATTTAAGAATACCAGCGTGGAATCATAGGCTGATCTAAGGTCAATTTTGATCGGAATATAACCTGCAGGCATCTGTACCAGAGCGTTTAGTCTGGGACTCAATGTGCTAATCGGGGGTGTATAATTTTGTAATTCAGGCAGGGACAAAGTCCATATACCACGTCCTTGCGTAGCCAAAACGATTTGATCATCTACAATTTTCATTTCAAATATTCCGGCTGTCGCGAGGCCATTATCGGCGTAATGCCAACTTTGACCATTATCAGATGAGACGAACAATCCGATCTCTGTGCCGGCCCATAGTATATCCGTATCGAAAGGCATGACCAGTAGACTAAAGACAGCAACATCCGGGAATCCATTGTTACTTGTAGGTCTGCCGCTACCGAACCCGGAAATATCTTCCCAGGTTTGGCCTAAATCGCGGGTGCGCATGATCTTGGGATTGTCGGGAGCAGAAAATAAGAAATAAGCTGTTTGTGGGTCGATGGGATGGGTGGCAATTCCTGACGATTCAGTTAAATTATTAGGAAAATTTTGCGAGATTTCTTCAAAGCTGATCCCGGCGTCACGAGAGACGTAAATTCCCCCGCGGATATTATAATAGGGATCGGGGGTTAAGCGAGAAGAAATCCATACAATCTGGGGATCGGCGATTGACACTTCAATATTGTCAAAAGCCCGCCATCCAATCCAGTTTCCCGGTATGGGTGTTAAAGTCCAGGATAAACCAAAATCATCAGATCTGCTGATACCCTCTGACCCGACTATAAATACCAGATCGGGATCGGATTTACTGTTGGCAATTTTAGTCAAAAAAGGTCCGAATCCTGCATTTGCACCAGCAACTGGTTTCCAGGTTATAGCACCATCCTCTGACTTGCTAAGGCTGTTGTATTGAGATGAACCTAAAACAAGATTGGGATCGCGGTAATTCCACACAGTCTCAATACCGTCGCCACTCAAATCCCAATACCATCTCGATCTTTCATCCGGGTTCTGCGGCGAGTGATAGGTGCCGTTATCCTGCATGCCACCGATATAGACATCCTCACCAGGTTTTTTATCCACACCATAAAACTGGGTTGTTACCATACCGGTGACTTGTTGCCAGTTATCACCATTATCATAGGAAACAGCGATGCCACCGTCGTTGGCATTTAAAATATAAAATTCATTACTTGATTTATTTACCGGAATTGGAACCAGGAAATGATGGTCGGCATGTGCCCATGAGACATTAGGTTCACGCGTATAATGTTGCCCGATTAAGCGCGTTGTTCTTGTATAATTAACGTCATTGATATCGCTGCGATAGAGTTCCACACCGCCTAAAAAAACTACATTTTTGTCATAGGGGTGAACGGCAATGGTGTTATCAAACCAACCGGCTGTATAGGCACCATCTGCTCCTGAAAAGCCATATGCGCTGAACCAGTTGGGATCATTTCCTGTATCCTCAACCAGAATCCAAGTTTTTCCGGCATCTTTAGTCATATAGAGATCGGCTGTACCATAGCGTCGTTCCACGGCAGCATATAAGCGTAATGTATCACTAAGGGCAATGGCTATTTCCGTGCGGATACTTATGCCCTGGTAACTGTTACCGCCCATTCCTATGTCTTCAGGTAGGGCAAAATTGTCGGCTGAAATAAACCATGTTTTACCCGCATCTTTGGATTTGATTACACCGACTTCATTTACGGTAGCATATAATGTGTTGAAGTTTTCAGGATTGGCAATGATTTGTTGCACGCGGTTATCTGTTTTTGTTCCCAAAGCTAAGTCGGGATCGTACACTTTGTACCAGGTTTCACCACCGTCCGTGGTGCGAAAGATAGCCGATTTTCGCTCCCCCCCTTTCGTTGCCAGGTAGGAATACCCATCATTACTGCAAAGTACGACTATATTTTCATTCTCAGGGTCGATTACCAGGCGATTGATCGCCCGCAACAGCTCACCATTTGCGGTGCTGGTAAGTTGTGTCCAGGTCTCCCCGCGATCGCTTGATTTCCATACGCCGCTGCCTGACAGATCGACTATACGGCCGTAACCCATGCCTGTTCCTGCATAGATAACATCGTGATTGGATTGAGCCATTTCCATGGTAACGGTTGAAAGCGTGGTCAGCTGGGGCGTCTTATTCTCCCAGGTACGTCCGGCATTGTTTGTTTTCCAGATACCTCCTCCTACCGTTCCCACATACCAGGTTTGATGTGTTGGATCATCGGGATCCACGATGAGTGCCCGGGCACGACCGCTTACATTCGCTGGTCCCCGTTCCTGCCATGCTAAAAGCATAGCGGGTTTTTTTAGAAATCTTTGTGCTTTACCGAGTTCTTCAATTTTATAGCCGGGCGCATATGTTCTCCCGTCATAGGCTGTTTTAACTGCTGCAAGTGCTTCTAAGAAAGCACCAGGATTTTCAGATCGGTTCAGTTTGCCACTGATTTTAGCTCTTATGCTTTCCATTTTTCTGGCGATTTTATGTGCTTCCAGGGAATGGGGATTTAGATTCGCAAAGTTTGTATGTAGTTGTTCAAGATACTGGTCCAGGGTTTGATTTGTATTTTGTAGTTTTGATAAATCCGGATTCTTACGCTGCTGTAGAAAATAGATGGAGGCAAAAAGAATAAATGAAAATAGTAAAAATAAGAATGGTTTTATTTTCATTTTTTTCACCACTTTCTAAGTAGTATAAGTAAAAAATATTATAAGTAAAAACAAAAATTATATGGAGCTATTTAAAATTAATGACCGCACATATCTTATATATGACTGTTGCAGTATAGCTTAATTTATAAAAATTTAATAGAAACAGCTCAATATCCCGTCAGCAAGCTGACCATGTCCACATCTTTTGCGGGATACAATCAAATTGAATATCTCCCCTTACCTATTATTATTAGGGAAGGGGCCGGGGGTAGGGTAAATCATTGCCAATTTCCTCAATAGTCTTTTTCAATTTAATCAAAACATGATTAACATCTTTAAATATATCTTCATTTTTAAATCTTATGATATGATAATTTTTGCTTTCCGGAATCTCGCTTCTTTTTAGATAGTAGTCTCCCTGCTGTTCGTGAATGCCACCGTCAACTTCCACTTACCCATCCCCATACCCCTTCCCTGATTCAACAGGGAAGGGGGACCTCGCTTTGCTTATAAATATATAAATGCATTTGTTATTAAAAATGTTTAACCTGCAACAGCTTCACATACGCAGAATTGTATTAATATGAATTATAATACGAATGTATTTTTAAATAGTACTTACATTTATTTTCATAAAACTAGCAACTTCAAGCAATGAAATATTCAGGTTGTTTTAATGAAATAATTGTATATTAAAACTCGTCTGATACATGGTGAAAGGAAAATGATTATGACAGGTAAGCGTACAATCATCAGCTGGGCACTTTACGACTTCGCCAATTCAGCTTACACTACACTGGTCATAACTTTCATCTACTCCGTATACTTCACAACATCCATTGCTGCTACTGAAATTCAGGGTACAGTTGTCTGGTCCAGAACCTATACGCTCTCTGCACTACTTGTAGCACTCTTGTCACCTGTGCTGGGTGCCATGGCTGACCAGGGCGGGTACCGCAAACGCTTTCTCTTTTTAACCACGGTAATAGCTGTGATCGCTTCAGCCATGCTTTATCCTGTTCTCCCCGGTCAGGTTATGCTGGCTCTCATATGGGTGTTTATCGGTAACACGGCTTTTGAACTGGGTATGGTATTTTATAATGCCTTCTTACCCGACATTGCCCCGGCAGACAGAATCGGGCGTATTTCCGGGTACGGTTGGGGGCTGGGGTATATGGGTGGTCTGATTGCCATGTTTATTGCTCTGTTTGGCTTTATCCAGCCTGAGATACCCTGGTTTGGCTTTTCCACGGAAATGGGTGAAAATATTCGCGCCACCAATCTTTTGGTGGCAGTCTGGTATGCTTTTTTCAGTATACCCATATTTCTATTTGTTCGGGAAAATCGCAGTAAATTAAAATCACAATCTAAGAAAACTATGAAGGCAACATTTTTAGAATTGCAGGAAACGTTTCGCGAAGTAAGAAAATACAGGCAGGTGGTCAAATTTTTAATTGCCCGTCTTATTTATAATGATGGCTTAATCACGGTCTTTGCATTTGGTGGCATTTATGCTTCCGGAACGTTTAAGTTTACCATGGAAGAAATGCTCATCTTTGGTATCGTTCTGAATATTACCGCCGGTAGTGGGGCTTTAGCATTTGGGTTTCTCGATGACTTGCTGGGCGGGAAAAAGACGGTACAGATAAGTTTAATCGCATTAATTTTAGCCACATTACTGGCAGTTTTAGCGCCCAATAAGATCATTTTTTGGACGGCAGCCATTATCGTGGGCATTTTTGCCGGTCCCAATCAGGCCGCCAGCCGATCGCTGATGGGGCGTTTTGTACCTCGTGATAAAACAAATGAATTTTTCGGCTTTTTTGCCTTTTCAGGGAAATTTACAGCTTTCCTGGGTCCGTTTTTTCTCGGCCTTCTTACAGAAATTTTTGATTCGCAGCGTGCAGGCATATCGGTTGTCCTTGTTCTCTTCATTCTCGGGAGTTTCTTACTTAGGCTGGTTGATGAAAAGGAAGGTATACGCGTGGCGCAGGGAATAAGACAAGAATAAAGATATTTGTAAGGAATATTTTATATCTAGAGCTGATATTGCTATCCGTGGCAATCTAACAGATTGCTAATATGTAATAATTTTTATAAATTTAAATTAACGGGTGATGAAACAGAATTAAACAGTTTTCTGTTTGATGCAGATTAATAATAGATTAAAACAATAAGCCACCGTAGCTCAGTTGGTAGAGCAACTGATTCGTAATCAGTCGGTCGGAGGTTCAAGTCCTCTCGGTGGCTCTAGCCACACATAAAGCCCCCAGGAGTTTAAATAAGCAATTACCCAGTAAGCTATTTGCCTTCTTGAAGTTGCGAAGCCGGTAAGCTCTTCGATAGGTGTATAGGCTTCGCACCGAATTTATTGAGGTGCTCGCCAAAGGCTAAATATTAAATACATCATTCGTTAGTGGACAACTCTGCCATCCAAAGATCACCAATACGCTCCCACAGCGTGAAGTAGATCCGTTCACCATCACTCGCCAACGTAACCGGCTCCTTCAAGCTGCCCTTGAAGTCAATCAGGGATCGGGTTGTACCGTCTTCTGCTGAGATTACCCACAGATTGGAGCTCTGGTTGGCCGATCCGCCATGTCCAGCAGCATAGATCGTTTGTCCATCAGCTGACCAGAAAAATGGAGAAATTTCTGACCACGCTCCATGAGTCAGTTGCACCGGCTCACCCCCATCTGCGGGGATAAGGAACAGCTCACAGCTGCCGGTACGTTCAGAGCTAAAAACAAGTCGTTTCCCATCAGGTGACCAATGCACCAGGAAATCCCGTGCTTCATGGAAGGTGAGTTGCTGCGCTTCACCCCCACTACTCGGCATTATCCACACGTCTAAATTGCCACTGCGATTTGATGAAAAAGCGATCTTTTCTCCATCCGGGGACCAGATGGGAATAAAGTCCGCTGCAGGATGATTCGTCAATGGCGTTACCGCACCACCCGCCACCGGCATCACATAGAGCTCACGGTTCCCACTCCGCAAAGATTGGAATGTGATCAGCTCACCATCGGGTGACCAAGATCCGATCCAATCGTGAGCTGTATGGGTTGTTAACTGTCTAAGTTCACTGCCATCCTTGCGCATGATCCATATATCCTGATTCCCGCTGCGGTTTGAGTCGAACGCGATCCACTTCCCATCTGGTGAGAGAGACATTAATTCGATGTAATTATTCTCAGATGTAAGCGCCAGCGCGTCCTCTAATGTGAGAGTACGGTCTGGTAAGACCGGAATCGACCATATGTTCGAGCGCTCTGTAACTTTTGTGTAGGCGAGTTTTTTTCCATCCCCTGAAAGAGCGATGGCTCCGATACCGACCCCCGCTGTCAAGGATCTCGTTTGTCCAGTAGGATTTCCACGCGCATCGAGCGGAACCCACCAGACGTCCCGGCTACCTCCCCGGTC
>Ga0111175_1023_pt1 | contig 28195 bp, 26 predicted proteins | sample DeeMarSWOR324_28_FD_80228 | JGI IMG/M metagenome (GOLD analysis project Ga0111175, IMG submission 80228) | Bacteroides sp. SM23_62
AGCTGCATTCAATTCTTCAGGAGTTCCTTTCATCATATCGCCTGATGCAAACCCGGGCCGGTCTGGATGCATTAACAGAACAGACATAAATCCCCCGGGATCATACATGAGCATCCCGAACATATGCTCACCATAAGGATATAAAACATCACCCTGGGTACTTTTTCCAGACAGCGAAATATACTTCCAGGTACCCGTCAATTGATTTTCTCTGGCTGAAATAATTTTGTCCTTTTCGTTTTTGGATCCATTGCAGGCGGCCATGACAATCATGATGATGATAACAGCTGCTTTAGAAGACAATGATTTCATCATTTAAGCACTTTATTTAAACAAATTACAAATAAAAATACTTCTCTTAACATTCACTCCCGAACTTTCTACCTTTAGTCCACAGGGCGGATTGATACCTATTGGGCAGGTGTATACTCTTCCACCCAGCCGACAGCAGGATGCGGTGGTGTAACGGTGAGTGCACCGCCAATATAATATATCTTTACACCAACGGCACAGGCTGCTGCGATCCTTGGTTCCGGCATGCTGATTCCGTCTGACCAGCTGTCAGATACGGGATCATAGATCTCGACGATCGGTTGCAAATCATAGCCTTTGCCACCACCTATGGCAAATATCCTTCCTTCTACAACACTGGTAGCCGGAGCAACTCTTGGGGTTGGCATGTCGGCCTTGCGGGTCCATGTATCTGTCTCCGGGTCATAAACTTCCACTGTGGAAAGAACCTGGTCGGGAGATCCGGTTGAACCTCCTATCGCGTATATTTTTCCATCCATTACACTGGCGCCAAATAAAAACCTGGCAGTAGGCATATCCGCTTTCCTGGTCCATGTATTCGTCGCAGGGTCATAGGCTTCCATGACAGCCAGGGCCTGGGGTATTTTGGCCGCCCCTCCAATGGCGTAAATGATCCCATCCATCTCACAGGTGGCCAGCCCGAGCCGGGGAGTCGGCAAGTCGGCCATTCTGGTCCAGCTATCTGTTGCCGGGTCATATTTTTCTACGATGGATAGTCCGGGTTGCTGGTAATTAACATATCCGCCAATGGCATAGATCTTTCCGTCAACAACACTGGTCGCATGCTGCCGCCTGCCGGTGGGCATAGGTGCTCTGACAGACCATGTATCGCTGTCAGGATCATAAACCTCAACGATATGCAAACCTGGTGCATTGGCTTTCTCATATCCGCCGATGGCATAGATCTTGCCTTCAACGACACATAATGATTGGCCTAGCCTGGGGGTGGGCATATCAGCCTTGCGGGTCCACTGGTCAGACTGACTATAGCAGATGAAAGACCATAACAGGATCGCCAGGAAAGCCAGGGTGATGCTGCACAAATTAATTCGTTTCATTTTACAAAGTTTTATGGTGACTGTAAAACTTGAGACAGACTTTTGTTCCTGATCCCTCAGCGGATTCGATGTTGATTTCCCCTTTGTGCAGTCGGATGATCTGGCGGCAGAGGCTTAATCCGATGCCCGAACCGTTTTCCCTGGTAATGAAAAAGGGGATGAAAACCTGGTCCAGTTTATCTTCCGGGATCCCTGGTCCATTGTCAGCGATTTCGATCACTTCCCGGCCATCTAATCCCTGTAAGCGTTGAGCAATATAAGTGGAATGGCGGTATTATCAAAGGTTTCAATGGCATTTTTAAGGAGGTCGATCATTTTTCCATGTAATAATATATGGTCTGTGCTTGTCTAGATTGATAATACGGATACACAGGCTGCTGTAGCCGGATCACTGCCTTTGCGGCAGGGATAACTATTTTTCTTTCATGCCTGGGAGTGCTGAACAGGGATATACTAAAATGGGTATAGGGCGGCCAGCAGGAATCCGGTCACTGCACTGCGCTATGAGTAAATAATAAAAATAGAGTAACTTGGTTTTTGATGTGGATTGACTTACATGCAGGGATTGAAAAATGAAGAAACCTGGTATAATGGTATTGATGCTGATTTGGGGACTGTTGTGGCCAGCCGGACAGACCCCTCTAATAGGGCAGACAACATCTTCTGTCAGGGCGGTGATCCGCGAAATCAATCCTTCAGTTGATCACAATCATTGCACTACCCGGCAGTTTCAGCATAAGACCTTCTTTCATGAAGGTGTATGGTTTGTCTTTTATAGTGACGGAGCAGATTTCTGCTATCAAACTTCTGATGACATGGGAGAAACCTGGCAACTGGCAAGAGAGCCCGTAGACCAGGCACCCAATGGTTCAAGCAGTTTTGATGTGATTAAAATAGGCAATAAGGTCTACATAAGCCATGCTTACTATCCGCTGGGGCGCTATGACGTGAACGCTCCTTATGCCAGAGATTCATCAAGAAGAGGGGAATACAGGACCGAGGGCCGGATCAAGGAAGGATGTATTGAAGGGCGGGAAATCCGTTGGGTGGTGGACAGGAATCCAGGCTTTACCATAGATTATTCAAACATTGTACGGGATTCGGAGGGATATTTCTGGATCTTTGCCAGGAAATCACAGCAAGGGATTGTTTATCGCAGTCAAAGGCCGGACAATACCGGGGATTGGATGCCTGAAAGCATCTGTCTCCCGGAAAAAGGGAGGCATGCTTTCAACGCCGCAGCGATGCACGATGGAGCACTTTATATTGTGTCCATGCTGACATCCGGCGGCAAACTTTACGGGAACCTTTATGATGGTCAGACCTGGGGGGAGGAGGCGGTGCTCATCTCGGATAATGTCACCAAAGTGGCCGGAGACGACCGGCGGCTCTCACTCGAGTTCGATCCTGTCCAGCAACGCTTGCACCTGATATATATTGATGCAGAGAGCATCCTTCGCTATCGCTTTCTCGATGCGCCTTATCAGCCTGAAAACTGGCAACCAGGGCTCGCCAATGCCGGATTGGAGCTTGCCAGGGATGTTTTTACCTGTGCATTGAGTATGGACACAACCCGGATACCATGTGATCTGCCAATCACCTATGGTCTGGAAAAACATGTAGGCAAAGACAGGCGTGAGAGAACGGGAGAATTATATGTACGGCGCTTTGACGGGCAAAATTGGCTGGGAACGGCTATTCTTATGAGCCAGCCCGGAACCATACATAACTGGTATCCTAGCGTTAACGAGGATTGCAGCGATGGCTTATGCATGATGTACTCCCGTTCGGTTGACCCCTCGGACCTGGGCAAGCCCCTGGCTGTCATGGTGAGCGTATCCCGGTTGAAGGATGACTGAAAGTGATGATTTTTTTCACTGGGAGCGGACTATTTCTTTTTCCTTCGCGATCTTCTGCTTATATAAACCACGATTCTCCAGACCAGGAGGCCGACAATCCAAAGGGGCCAAAGGTTGAGGAAAAACAATATGAAATCCACAAAACCCTGCCAGCCTTTGTGAAGTGATTTCTTCAATCGCTGACCGAAACCATCCCTGTCGGCCGGCTCATATTTGCGGTCCTTTTTCTGATAAATCCATATATTCAGGGTACTGTAACTGACCCTGTCATCCAGGTACCTGAGCCTGCCTTCCTTGGATTCGATTTCCTGCCTCACTTTTCCCAGCTTCTCCTCAATGTCGAGGATGTCTTTTACCGTCCTGGCCTGACCGAGCAGCTCCAGGTATCTTTTCTCCACCTGCCTTTCATTTTCCAGACGGATTTTTACATCATAGTACTGTTCCGTTACATCGTTGGCATTTACCGACTTGCTGACGATCTTATCAGGACCGGATTCGACGCCTGAAATGAATAGATCGAATTTCTCAGCCGGTATCCTGCATGTGAGATTATAACTCAGCTGGTCTTCCTGGTCATTAAAAGACTCCGAGGATATGTATCCTGAGTAGAAAACAACCAGGGTGTCCAGTCTTGTTCTGGAACTTTTCAGATCTTTTGATTCAATTGTCAGGTTGCCATTCCGGATGATTTTTTTCTCAAACCCTTCGGTTTCGGGTGGAGGGACTGGAACCGCTTCAGCAGAGGCAGACTGGTTGGCCACTACCCTGGTTTCGGAGGCTGCTTCATCGGCAAAATAGTAGACATCGCCCTGTTCTGCCTCTGGTACATTTTCCGTGGATTGGCCACAGCCCAGGACCAGGATAATCAGATGGTAAAAAATGATTGTTCTATACATTTTGGTTGGTATTTAACCTTTTGTTTTTTCTGGATATAATTTACGCAATAATCATTTTATCTGATCGGGTTTCCATATAAAAAAGATTAGCCTAATTTTATATTCCTGTAATACCGATAAATCAATGATCAATTCACAGGATTTTCGCAGATACGCACATGAATTCGTTGACTGGATGGCGGATTACCTTGAAAGTGTCGAAAAGCTGCCTGTTAAATCGCAGGTCAGTCCCGGGGAAATATACAGACAGATACCCGATAACCCACCCGATGAGGGAGAGCCAATGGATAAGATATTCCGGGATTTCCAGGAAATCATCCTGCCGGGGATGACCCACTGGCAAAGCCCCAATTACTTCGCCTATTTTACAGCAAATTCAAGTTATCCATCCGTCCTTGCCGAAATGCTGACATCCACCCTGGCAGCACAATGCATGGTCTGGGAAACTTCACCTGCCGCTGCAGAACTTGAAGAGAAAGTACTCAACTGGTTGCGTGATATGATCGGACTGCCGGAGATGTTTGAGGGGGTTATCCAGGATACGGCTTCCACCGCCACCCTGGTGGCGCTGTTGACGGCCAGGGAAAAGAATACCAGTTACAGGATCAATGAAACAGGTTTCCAGGCAAATAACTACTTCAGGATCTATTGCAGCAGTGAAGCCCATTCCTCCATTGAGAAAGGGGTAAAAATGGCAGGTTTCGGCAGGAGGGCCCTGGTCAAGGTGGAATGCGATGAATCCCTGGCCATCAGGCCGGAAAGTTTGATCAAGTGTATCCAAGAAGACATCAGCAACGGGTTCAGACCCCTCTGTGTGGTGGCTGCACTGGGCACCACAGGGACCCTGGCCATAGATCCGCTGCAGCCGCTGGCCGATATATGCAGGGAGTATGATCTCTGGCTCCATGTAGATGCAGCTTTTGCAGGTACGGTCCTGGTACTTCCCGAGCATAGATGGATGATTGAGGGCATCGAGCAGGTGGACAGTTTCGTGTTCAATCCCCACAAGTGGATGTTTACCAATTTTGATTGTTCAGCTTATTTCGTAAAGGATACCGAAGCCCTGGTCTTGACCTTTGAGATCCTTCCGGAATACCTGAAGACCGGTACACGTGGGAAGGTCAAGGATTACCGTGACTGGGGGGTGCAGCTGGGCAGGCGTTTCAGGGCCCTCAAACTTTGGTTTGTGATCCGCGATTACGGAGTAGAAGGCATCAGGCGGAAAGTGCAGGACCATATCACCTGGGCCCGTGAACTGGGCGAACAGATCCGGTCTGAACCCGGTTTTGAACTGCTGGATCCCCAGCATCTGTCACTGGTCTGTTTTCGATACCGTCCGAACGCTGCAAATTCACCGGAAGATATCAATGCAGCCAATATGGCCCTCATGCAAAAACTGAATGACAGTGGCCGTATCTACCTGACCCATACCAGGGTGTCTGGACTGGTAACCCTGCGTATGGTCATTGCCCAGACCCATGTGACACGTGAGCATGTGCAGGCAGCCTGGAAACTCATTCGTGAGACTGCTTTGGAAACGAAAACATAAATGGACGAATCGTATGCATAACAGGTGGACACTCGAAGGGAAAACAGCCCTGGTAACCGGCGGTACCAGAGGAATGGGACGTGCCATCGTGGAATCATTATTGTACTGGGGCGCGGAAGTTTTTTTTGTTGCCAGGAATGCGCAGGATATTGCCAGGATGGAGGGCGAACTGAAAGATCATTCAAAAAGCTGTCATGGCATACGGGCGGATGTAAGCCAGCAGACGGACCGGAAAAAAATTATTGATTTTGTGAACAACCAGGTACAAAAACTGGATATCCTGGTAAATAATGCCGGGACAAACATCCGCAAAAAGATCGAGGATTATACTGAGGAACAGGTCAGGCTGATAATGGATACCAACTTTATTTCCGCCTTCGATCTGTCGAGGAAGTTCCTGCCCAGGCTGAAGGCCTCCGGTGAGGCAAGTGTGGTTTTTAATTCCTCGGTGGCCGGGATCAATCACATCCGGACAGGTGCAGTTTACGGTGCCGCAAAGGCGGCTTTGATACAGCTGACCAAGAACCTGGCCGCAGAATGGGCGGAACACGGGATCAGGGTAAATGCCGTGGCACCCTGGTATATCAATACCCCGCTTGTAGAAGATATTCTGGCCGATGAAGCATTCCTGCAGGAAGTTCATGGCAGAACACCCATGAGAAGGGTGGGAGAGCCTCATGAGGTAGCAGACCTGGTTACTTTTCTGTGCATGCCGGCAGCATCCTTTATTACCGGACAAAGCATTGCGGTAGATGGTGGATTTACCATCAACATGTTTTAAAATTTCTGAAGATGGACTATCAAAAAATTCGCCTGCTGAGTTTTGATTGTTACGGTACACTGATTGACTGGAAAGAAAGCGTATTGAGCATCCTTGAATCATTTTTCAGGGATTCGCCGCTGACTTTCAGCCGGGAGGAATTATTCAGGGCATTCCTGGAGGCTGACCGGAAAATAATCTCGGACAGTTATCTTCCCTACCGGGAGATCCTTGCACAGGTGATTGAATGGATGGCTGAAAACCTCCGATTTTCCCTGGATCCTGCATCCAGGTACCTGTTGTCAGACCGTTTTTCAGAATGGAAACCCTTTCCCGATACGGTCAGGAGCCTGAAACAGCTGAAAGAAAATTTCCACCTGGCCATCATATCCAATGTAGATGATGAATTGTTCTCGATAAGCAACGAATTGCTTGAGGTGGAATTTGATTTCATTGTCACCGCCCAGCAAATCGGATCATACAAGCCCGACCACCGGAATTTTCTGCGGGCTCTGGAAGTTTTTAATATCGAAAAGCAGGAACATCTTCACGTTGCCCAGAGCATATATCATGATATTATTCCGGCTAAACAAATGGGCATTAACACGGTTTGGGTAAACCGCTACGGGGAACCGGAACGTACAAATCCCCTTGAGTTTCCTGACCTGGAAGTGCCTGACCTGCAAAGCCTGGTGAAAATCCTCAAGATTGAGAAGGCCTGAAACAGTTACTGGACCTTTACAATCCGTAAGGTTTTGGAGGCATTTTTTGAGAGATACCTCACAAGATAGATCCCCTGTTCAATTTCTTCACCTGATCCGTCCTTTCCATCCCAGGTAATCGTAATTTGCTCTTCTGCAGGATAATCGCTCAGATGAATGATCCGTACCATTTGTCCGGATGCATTATAGATCTGCAGGCTGGCATTTTCATCATACGCTTCCGAAGGGATCTCCAGTTTTAATGTGATTTCTCTGGAGAAAGGATTCGGATAGGCTGCCAGGGAGACAGCTGCAGGCGGAGACAATTCATCTTCGACATGAACCAACGCTTCATCCCTGAACTGGTCCTCCTGATCAACCTCCTCGATCACCATGCCAGGTTCCAGGGTCAGGAAGGCCGTATAATAGGTCAGGATACGGTTTTCCAGGCTCTCATTGATGATCTCACCGATGAGCTCATTGGTGGTTGCGGATTGTTCGAGGGACCGGATATACATGCCTGACCATATCTGCCTGGCTACCGTATCGCAAGGGTATATGTCCTCGCCCTGTACGGTGATCTCTTCCGAGAATGATTGATCATTGTATACGCCCGATAATATCAATTTGAACGGGAAGCTGCCGTTATACCGGCCTACCTGCAGGATGGGCCTGTTCAGGTAAGCCGTACTGCCTATCAGTCCGGTATTAAAACGGCTGTAACAGAATCCCTGCTCGAGGGTGGTGTACAGGTCAAAGGAACTGATGAAGCCCCCGGCGGACTGTACCAGTTCTTCAAGGTTCTGGCTTATGTCGTTCCCATTCCTTAGCGAGACGTAGTTCCCGTTGGTTTGCCTTGTCAGCAATCCGTAGAAATATTCATTGCCATAGTAATTTCTTCCACCCATCCATATCCCGTAATAATACAGGTTCAGGTCCAGCACATGGATCACGGGCCAGGGCTTGTAGGCGCCAAGGTCCTGGATCAGCTGGTTGGCCTCGGTATTGCTGACGATATTATGGTCATCCGAAATGATCAGCAGCGATCCATCGTTACCGGTAAATTTCATACCCTCTGCGATCAGCATGGGAAGTACCGTATAGGAGTTGATAAGATCATCCAGTGATTCAAAAACCTTGCTGATCGTATCACCATGGGCGGGAAGCCATCCGGTACTGGCTTTTTTGATCTCAATTCCGGATACCATGATATTGAATGAGTCGGTTTCCGACAGATTGTTCCTGATCGTGCTTTCCAGGATAGCCGAAAGGCTGCCCTGCGACCCTTTATAATCCACCAGGAAACAGATTTTTTTGGGTTCATCCACGTCAAGTAAAAGGGACGGCAGCAGGGCAAGCTGGTAATATCCCCCATCCCCGTTTGGATGGTGATTGACGAACAATCCGTTTTGCATGGGAGAATCGAACGCCAGTATTAAATTATTTTCCACCTCGCCCATCGGGAGGACCTTCCCAATGTTGACAGGATATTCACTTCCCGAGACTGACACAAGTTCAATGAGGGAATCAGTTTTAAGGGTTGGATTTTGCCAGACAGTATCGGTTTGTGTGAATATACTGACTTCCTCGGGCATTTGCCAGCCAACCCTGAGCAGGGTTACAGGCACCGGAACAGCTACCTGGCTGACTGACCAGCTGGCCGGGACCAGGTAGGTGATCTTTACCTTCCTGGGCGTGTTGCTGGTCAGGGGATATACCCTCAGCTCATAGGAAGTGGGACCGATCTTCGTGAGTATGCTGGGATCCCTGCGACGTTCCACAATCCCCTCATAGATGGCTGAGGCAGTCCACCGGTCCAGTATCAGCGCTTTTTCAGGTTCCCCCTCAATCCACAACCAGGAATCCGAGATCATGGCATTTGCCGGAAGATCGAAGTTATAGATGGCTTCAAGCTGGACAGATGAATCCGGCCCATACTCATCCGTAGCAAATGTCAGGTACATGCCGACTTCCATGAAGGCCCCCTTGGGATGGAAGGTGATATCGGCCTGGGTTATCTTGGAGGGCAGATCATACCATGGATTCATTGGATCAATGATCCGGAGATCATTCCATGCTTTCAGGTTGAAAAGTGCCGGAACAATGAGAAGAATAAAGAATAATATTTTACGCATTTTCAGGATAATTTGATTACTCCTCAAAGTTAGTAAAAACCAAGCCCTTTTACTATGCTGTACAGCCTGCAGCAGATACTGGTACTACGTGGCTATTCATTCTGGATTTGCAAGGTAACTTTTGGCGAGTTTTCTGCTTTTCGGACTTTCCGCGGAGTCAAGCAGCGAGGTGGCAAATGTCCTGATTTCCTGTTTGCGGCAGGTGACGGACCGGGCTTCAATAAAGGCCTCCAGCACAGCCCCTTTGATCAGGTCTTTATGTTTCTGTTCGGCGATGAAACGATCAATGTTGAGTAGGATGTCTTCAATTTTACTTATCAATCCGGGTTTGTGCAGCATGATCCGCCCCGATGCAAGGCATACATGACTGATAATCACCATACTTCTGTGATTGAGCAGTTGATAGTACTGATCGAAGATTTTTTCGAACCTGCCCTCTGAATCGACCCTGGTCAGGTCGGCCAGGATGTGGATGCCGACGAGAATATGATAGGTATTCTCGCTCTCCAGCTGGGACAGAAAGAAATCCCAGTAGGGATAAAATATGCCAGGTTGTGATTCTGTGAGTATTTTAATCGCCCTGTATGAGTTGTATCTGATGGTCTCATTCTTCTGGGTGAGGTTATCCAGGGCAGCGTCCATTACCTTTTCATCCTTGATGATCAGGGCTGCAAGGGATTTAATATCCGGTTGCTTTACACGGATATTATCCCGGAAATCATTCAGGGATCTGGTTTCCATGATCACTCAAATAACTTTAATACTCCGGGAAATACCCTGAATAGTAATTCTGATCCTATGGCACTAGACAGGAATCTCTCTTTCCTGCTGTTCAGCAGCAATTGTGTCCAGTTTGTGAAGCCCCCGTCCACCAGGTCCCAGGGCCTGCCTTCCAGATCCCTGAACCTGATCCGGAAGGCCAGGGGTGCATAATAATGGCGTGCTTCAGCCCTGTCGGGGACCTGCAAAAACCGAGCCTCCTTGAAAGATTCCCTCAATCTCCCAAGCATCTCTTCAAGAAGGAATGCACTGAATTTGCCAGAAAAGTCGCTTACATGGACCTCGGCTTCCCGGAGGATATTAAGTTTTGTGCAGAGTGTCAGGTAAAATCTGATATGTTCTTCGAGCTGGGCCATATCAAAGATAAAATTGCCTGTATCCCGCCCTGCACTTACAAGGGCAAAGACACGAAAATGGGCGCTGAACTTTTCTTCGTCGAAGCCCTGGGCGCGCAATAATCTGTGCGAGGAGCAGCATTTAATGGTTTTGGAAGATTTTGCATTACTGTCCAGGCATTCCCTTCTCATCAGTGCAGCCTTCAGGGCCATGGTACTGGTCGAATCAGCTACAACCTCCGAATTTCTTATGGTTGAAAGCATCCGGTTCTGGCTCAGGTTGGAGATCGAGGTACAGGTTCCCATCGGTGTGACGGGGGAAAGATCCAGTGAATGCCATTCCCCGGAAAGCAGGGAATATGCAAGGAGATCAAACCGGTTAAGAATGGCCTGCGGGATCTCTGAAGGCCTGTAAAAACGGTTGTCCCTGTATTCATTGAGCACCCTTGAAGGGCTTGTATTCAAGGATCTGCTGCGGAAGGCTTCAATAAGCAGGGATTGCATATCTGAGTTACTCAATTGCTCAGTCAGAAGCAGGAATAATTCCTTCATATGGGGATCTTTATCAAGCCTTTCCAGGATTTTATTTTGCATGCCTGGAGATTTTGTTAAACAATTGATAAATTAAGAAAAAATAGTTATATGTTTAAAGCATAATACGATCTTTAACTTTTGAAAGGATTGAATTTTAATTGCATGAGAACCAGTTTGATATATCGTCTTCTATTATTCTGTTTCTCACTTATTGTATTTTCAGATACCGCGCCGGCCCAGCGGACAGATCAACCGGCAAGGATCATTGTGGATCAATCCGGGTCCGTACATCCCTGGAGTCATCTGGAAGTCAACAACGATCCTGATAATTTCCAGTTTGCCATTGTCACAGACCGTACAGGTGGACACAGGCCCGGGATTTTCATGGATGCCATTGAAAAATTAAATCTGCTCCAGCCTGAATTCGTGGTCAGCGTCGGCGATCTGATTGAAGGTTATACCCGGGATGAAGAGGAGATCCACAGGCAGTGGGATGAATTCCAAGGGTTCATCGGGCAGCTGCAGATGCCTTTCTTTTACGTGCCTGGGAATCATGATTACATCAACGAGGTCATGGCCAGCATATGGGAGGAAAAGTTCGGCCCGTCCTATTACCATTTCGTATACAGGGACGTACTTTTCCTGTGCCTCAATTCTGAAGAGGCAACAAAGGGACCAGGTATGGGCAGCATTGAAAAACCCCAGTTTGAATACATCCGGAAGGTCCTGGAAGAAAACCGGCAGGTCAAATGGACATTTTTTTTCATGCACCAGCCTCTCTGGATCCACGACAATGCCGGTTACTGGAAAGATATAGAGCATCTGTTGCTGGACCGGGAATATACTGTTTTTGCAAGCCACCACCATCATTATGTCAAATATACGCGGAACAACAGTAAATATTTTATGCTGGCCACAACAGGTGGCACCAGCCAGCTGCGTGGACCGAACTTCGGTGAGTTTGATCATGTGGTTTGGGTGACCATGACCCAGGAGGGACCGGTTATTGCCAATTTGTTGCTGGAAGGCATCTGGCACGAAAATGTTGTCACAGAGGAACTCAATCAAATGATGGCTGCCAGCCGGATCTCCATCGAACCCGTTTTCGAGGAAACTTCTTTCAAGGAGGGTGATTTCAAGATTAAAATTACCAATGATGCCAATTACCCTATGTGGACAATCCTGCGCTTTGGCACCAGCAGGCATCTGAACCCGCAAATCGTTGAATATCAGGAGTTGGTACCACCCAATTCCGTTGAGCAGGTGGAAGTTAACCTGAGCTTGCGCAAAAACGTGCGTTTGAGGGATATCGAGCCCATCCCATTGTATGCCTGGTTTATATATCAGTATGAAGATGGCCGTGAAATCAAGCTGGATGACAGATATGCCCTGGCACCTGTGAAAAAGGAAATGTTCGACAGGACTGAGCGGGAGGTTATCCTGGACGGAAAGCTTGATGAATGGCCCGGATTGCCGTTTCGTGGTAACTATAAGTCTGTCATCACAGATGATATAGCTGAATACAGGGGGGACTATGATGCGCATTACGAGTTCAACGTAATGTATGATGATCAATACCTGTACATGGGAATGGCTGTGTGGGATGATGAACTGGTCCAGCAACAGGATGGATCATTCTGGACCCAGGATGCCGTATTGATAAACCTGGATGCCAGGCCTTCTCATGCCAGTGCAAACGGAAGGGGAAACAACCGATTCAAGGATTATCTTTACCTGAATTTCACCCCCTCCACCTCGAGAAGAAATCCTCCGGTCATCTACCAGGAAGAAAGATTGCCGGAAGGGATCCGACTGGTAACCAGTAAATCGGTACAGGGATTTGACATGGAATTAGCCATCCCTATCAATTACATCCACCATATGGGCGGAGAGAACTGGAAAAACATCCGTCTGAATGTCAGTTATTCCGATGTTGATAAAAACGCATCCAGGACCGGTATCTGGTGGTATCCCGAGTGGTCTTCAAAAAACAACTTCATCGGTTCCGGTATGTTATTTAAAACCCTGTCAGAATAGTTACGTAAAATTGCAGACACTCATAATTATTACTAATTTTGAGTAAGTTTAAATAATCTTAATAAAAGTAATCTCCTGCAATGCAAATCGTGTTCCTGGATAAGAAGACCATAGGGGAGGTGACAAATTTCAATTTGTTGCACAAGCTCGGAACAGTTGATGTTTACGAACAGACCCAGGAAGATGAAGTAGTCAGCCGGGCTGCAGGGAAAGAGGTGATCATCACCAACAAGGTGGTTGTGGACAGGGAAATGATGGATGCTTTGCCTGATTTGAAACTCATCTGTGTGGCTGCCACCGGAACCAATAATATTGATCTGGAATACGCCCGGGAAAAAGGCATCACTGTTAAAAACGTCTTATCCTATTCCACGGAGAGCGTAGCCCAGTCTACTTTTGCCATGTTGCTGCACATGCTTAACAGGCTGTCCTATTATGAGGCTTTTGTCAAATCCGGCGCCTATGCCAGGGGAGATATTTTCACCCATCACGGTCCAGCGTTCTGGGAGTTGCACGGTAAGAGACTGGGTGTTGTTGGCCTGGGTAATATTGGCAGAAGGGTGGCCAGGATAGCAGAAGGTTTCGGCATGGAAGTGGTATTTTATTCAACCACCGGCCGGAACAATAATATCAATTACCGGAGATTTGATCTGGATACCCTGCTGGGCACCTCAGACGTGGTCAGCATCCATGCACCTTTGACAGAACTTACCCGGGACCTGATCAGCTATGAGAAAATGAAACTGATGAGGCCCTGTGCCATTTTATTGAATACAGGCAGGGGAGGGATCATCAATGAGGCTGACCTGGCCCGGGCATTGAATGAGAACATCATCGCCGGGGCCTGTCTGGATGTCCTCTCGGCAGAACCCATCAAATCCAACAATCCCCTGCTGAAAGTGATCAATAAGGAGAAAATCCTGATCACCCCGCATATGGCCTGGGCAAGTATGGAATCCAGGGCAAGGCTGATCGAAGGCGTCGCCCGTAATATTGAACAGTTCAAGCGGGACAGTGCAGTTCCATAGATTTCGCCTTGGATTGGCTTGCCTTCTATCCTGAAATGGTTATTTTGCGCACCAAGCCTGTGAGCCAGCCTGTGTACGGACCATCCCTGCCGCATCAGGAAAGTTCAGCGCCGGCTTTTTCCAGTAATGCCTTGGTAGCCATGATGCCTTCAAATTCACCGAGTTGGTCACCCTCATACTCGATCCCGATATAACCCTTGAAGCCGGCATCTTTCACGATTTGGAGCATCTTATAATAATCGGTATTAACCTCGTTTCCTTCCTCGTCGAATTCATGAGATTTGGCACTTACCCCTTTGGCAAAGGGCATCAGCTCAGCCACCCCTTTGTACCTGTCGTATTCTTCATCCCTGGATATGCGGAAATTGCCAAAATCAGGAAGGGTACCGGCACGGGGATGATCGATCATTTTCATGACCCCGCTCAGCCATTCACCGTTGGATGATAACCCACCGTGATTCTCAACAATCACATTGATGTCCAGGTCATCCGCAAATTCACACAGGCTCCTGATCCCGTCAGCTGCGAGTTTCATTTGTTCATCCCAGGTACCTTCACTGCCTGCGTTTACCCTGATGGAATGGCAACCCAGGAATTGGGCTGCTTCAACCCAGCGGTAATGATTTTGGACAGATTGCCTTCGGCTGGCCTCGTCCGGATCACCCAGCCGGCCTTCAGCGTCGACCATGATCAGCTGGTTATTCATGCCTTCACTGTCACACCTGTTTTTAAGTTCGCTGAGATAGCCCGCTTCTTTTATTTTCTCAAAGTAAAATGTATTAACGAATTCCAGTCCATCTATCCCGAATTCATTCCGGGTGATGGAAGGAAAATCAAGCGGATCTCCTTCTCCATCCGTATATCCCCCGCTTGTCCATCTTTTAAAATAACGATGCAAAGACCATTGGGCTAGGGAAATGGAGAAAAACATCTTTCCTGCGCCTGCACAGGCATTGAGCATTCCGGGTACCATACCAAGAGTGGTTAATCCGGCCGTAAGTCCGGATACATTTTTAATGAAGGATCTTCTACTATTATCCATGATTTATTATTTATTAAGTATGGAAAAGAGGTTACCGGTTGAATAACTGGTAACCTCTTTTGACAGTTCACCCTTTCTATGCCAGGTGATTAAAGTTCTTTGAGTTTGATATTCCGGAACCAGACTGCGTGCCCGTGGTCCTGCAGGCAAATATACCCGGTCTTGGCAACATTGGCAAAGTCTGGGTTGAATTCCGGAAATTTGCTTTTCTCAATCATCTCTTGCCACTCATCGGTCCACAGGTGATATTCCAGGACAACCTCCCCGTTCATGAAATGGGCAACGGTACCTTCATACACCATGATCTCGGCTGAATTCCATTCCATGGCCCCCTTGGCATTCTGGGGATCGGCCGGGATCAGGTCATAAAGGGTACCGGCCAATCGGTTCCCGTCTTTCCCTAGTTTGGTATCTACGTGATCAGAGAAATTATCAAGGATCTGGAACTCGGGGGCGGTATACCATATCTTTCTTCCTTCCAGTTCCTGTCCCAGGTAAAATATCCCGGAATTTCCCCCTTCCTCTATCATCCAGTCAATCTTAAGGTGGAAATTGGTGAATTGCTTGTCATAGAGGATATCACCTCCAAGACCTGCTTCACCCAGACCGGAATAAATACATTTCATGGCACCATCGTCAATTACCCAGCCGGAATCGGGAAATGCATCAAGTCCGTAACCTCTCCAGCCGTCAAATGTCTTGCCATCAAAGAGCAGTACCCATCCGTCATCAATCTCGGCCTGGGTCAGCTGGTTTGGTCCTACAGTCTCAGCCTCTGCTTTGGTGTCACCAGCAGTCTTGGATTTGCAATTAATAAGGATCATGCTGCTTGCAACTATCACGGCGAGCAACACAAAAATTAATCTGAACATTTTCATAGGGGACTAACGTTTTTGGTTTTGTAACTAGGTATAGTGAATAAAATTGGTACCCAAATTTAATGATCCTTATATCATTATACAAATAGAATTGTTATGGATAAAGCCCTGTTACATTGAAATCTGAATTTTTTTGGTCAATTTTAAGGAGTGAATCATAAGGTTGTATAGTATGATATTTGAAGAATTACTCTCGGGGATAGATGGGGGAAAGGTACTTGATATAGGATGCGGATCCGGACAGTTCATTGAGGTACTTATACAATCCCTGGGATCATTTGATTCAGTTACGGGCATTGATGTGGATGAGTCAGTCCTCCGTGAAGCCGGCACCATGTTTCAGGGGGATGCGTTCCGGTTTATAAAAGCCAGTTCCCAGTCCCTCCCTTTTGCAGATGGTTCATTTGATTTTGTAACCATTTCCAAGGCATTGCATCATATGGCAAATGACCGGCTAACACTTGACGAGATGAAAAGAGTCCTGAACAAGGGCGGTTATTTTCTGATCAATGAGATGATCCGGGATGGCCTTTCTGCGTCCCAGCAGTCACATTTGCTCTATCATCATCTCCGGTCGGAGATTGATCAACTTCTCGGCGTGAGCCATAATAAAACCTATTTCCGGAGTGAGCTTATGGATTTGATCTCTTCCGTGGGATTGGAAGATCTGTCTGTAACTGAATACCGGCCTGAGGAACCGGCGCCTGAAGAACCTGCCAATATCGAACAATATATAGCCAAAATGACTGGCTGGCTGGATGAGATAAATGATCATCCGGAGCGTGAAGATTATAAAAAACGAATGACTGTCCTCCAAAAGCACTTTCGGGAGAATGGCATTTCAAAGCCCACCCAGATCATTGCCCTGGGTAAAAAAAATAAATAACCATCAATTCCCTGAATCATGAAAAAATGTTGTTTCCTTTCAGTTGCGCTGCTGATATTCCAGCTGCATGTTAATGCCCAACCCGATTCCCGCAAGGTCATCAATATACCTGGTATTCCAGGATACCTGACCCTGAAATGTGATTTGCATATGCATACCGTTTTTTCGGACGGCAATGTCTGGCCTTCTGTCCGCGTCGCGGAGGCCTGGCAGGAGGGACTGGATGTAATTGCTATTTCTGATCATATTGAATATCATCCGCATGCGGACGATATACCGGTACAGTTTGGCAGGGCATATGAAATTGCCAAACCTCATGCCGATGATATGGGACTGCTGCTGATAAAGGCTGCAGAAATCACCAGGCAGATGCCTCCAGGACATTTTAACTGCCTGTTCCTGGAGGATGTTGCTGCGCTTGATCAGGAAGATTTCTGGGCATCGATTGGTGCTGCTGTGGATCAGGGAGCCTACATCTTCTGGAATCATCCAGGCTGGAGACAGAAAGACGAAATCCCGATCTGGTTCAGTGAACATGACAGCCTGTATGATTTGGGCTGGATGCACGGAATGGAAATTGTCAATGGAGGATCTTACTATCCCCTTGCGTACCAGTGGTGTATTGAGAAAGGGATTACCATCATTGGCAATTCGGATGTTCACAATCCGACGGGATTTGAATATCTAACGGGTGGTGAGGAAACCAGAAGCCTTACCCTGGTCTTTGCCCGGGAGAAAAATATCGAATCTGTCCGGGAAGCTTTGCTGGCGGGACGGACAGCTGTCTGGAGGGGCGATGAACTTTACGGGAAGCCAGCCTGCCTGAAAGCCATATTTGACCAGTCTGTGCGGGTGATCTCCCAGCCCGTCAAACTGAAAGGAAAAGGATTCAGCTATATCCAGGTGATAAATGAGTCTGATATTGTCTTTAAATTAAAGATGGGTGAGGGGCTTAAAGGGTTTGGTTATGCACCGGAGATAGTCCTGTATCCGGGCAGGATTGGCACCATGCCGCTTCAAAACCTGACGGACGGGAAAGAAGGTCAGGCGGATATCAGTATACCCTACACCGTTACCAACCTTTTTACCGGACCGGAAGAAAATCTTTCAGTTACCCTGGATATGCAGGTCAACTTTATACCTGAAGACTGACCGGCTCCTGGTATGGAGCACAGCATTTTTGTTAACTTAACAGGATAAACGGAATGTAATTTTATAAGCCTATGAAAGCAGTTAGTATCATTTCCATCGTCTATGGTGCCCTGGGACTGATCTGGGCCACTGTTATCTCAGTTGTGATCAGGGTTCAGGAAGCATTTTTCCAGCACTTTCCATGGCCACCCGAGGTATATGATGTTATGGATATACCTGCCATGCTGGAAACTGTCTACGGGATGATCGGAAACATATATCCCTATCTATTTCTGATCGCAGCCTTGTATATTGTTTCCGGAATCCTGTACCTGGCCGGTAAAGCCTCATACAAAACCATTGCCTATGCAGCGGCCATCCTGAACATTGTGTGGTATGTGGTTTATATGATTCTTGTTCAGGTGGAAATAGTCCCGTTTCTCAATACACTGGAGCTGTTCCCGAAGAATCTGTTGGGTATCCTGGTGATCCTCGGCATGATCATCAATGCCGTATTTTATTGCGGTTATCCGACATTCCTGATCATCTTTGTCAAGAAAGGAGGGAAGGAATGGGACACCCTGGATACAGGTTATAAGTCCTGACACATTAATTTTTAAACCATTAAAAAATACAACAATGATGAAGAAAATCTTTCTACATGTTCTGGCTGTCTTATTCTCAGTGGGAATGCTTGCACAGGAGTGGCATCCTTCACTTACCTATATATGGGAACCGGTGCCGCCGGTAGTTACGCCGGGTTCAGGTACCTCCCCGCCTTCCGATGCCATCATTCTCTTTGACGGCTCGGACCTGGATCAATGGGTAAAGCCGAATGGAGAACCTGTCGGGTGGAAACTGGAAGACGGTGTAATGACAGTTTTGAAAGGGACAGGGGCTATACATACCAAACAAGCATTTGGCGACATACAACTGCATCTTGAATGGAGAGCCCCGTCAGAAATTGAAGGGGAGGGACAGGGCCGTGGCAACAGCGGGGTATACCTCCAGGGACGTTACGAGATCCAGATCCTGGATTGCTATGAAAATACGACTTATGTGAATGGACAGACTGCTTCAGTATACAAACAACATATCCCGCTGGCCAATGCCTGCAGGCCACCGGGGGAATGGCAGACCTATGATATTATTTTTACTGCCCCCAGGTTCAAAGAGGACGGATCCCTGTTTACTCCGGCTACGGTTACGGTTTTGCACAACGGGGTACTGGTACAGAACCATGTTAAAATACAGGGAAATACTGAACACATAGGATTGCCTGCATACAAGGCCCATCCCCTGAAACAGCCCTTACTCTTACAGGACCATAGTAATCCCGTGAGCTTCAGGAATATCTGGGTGCGAGAGCTATAGGGATCATCAGGGGAGGGCTTGGCCGGTATGCCCAGGTAGCCCGGCAGCATGCTCTTCCAGGTACATATTGAAAAATGTTGGAACAACCTGTGAAGCCAGCCGGTTTGGTGAGTTAAGCAGAAATGCTATACCTGTCTTTTCTTCCGGACAAAATGCTATTTCGGCACGGTATCCCCTGACATAACCTCCGTGATAAAGAATCCGGATTCCCTTGTAATCAAAGATTCTCCATCCATAGCTGTAATACCTGGCCTCTATAGGATCCCAGAACCTTGTATAATTGCGTTTCAGGGGTGTGCAGACCTGTGGTGTGGAAATCAGGCGGATGACGGCTGTATCGAGTTTTTTTGGGACAAATCCCAATAATGCGGCCAGCCATTTTCCCATATCATCAATTCTCGCATTCACACCGGCGGCAGGCAAAAGATTATAGTATCCTGTATTCAGAGGAAGGGGATGGTATTCACCGTTGATCCTGTCATGGGGGAATGCTACATTGTGGTTCCATACCAGTCCCCTGTATCCCATGGATGCATCTTTCATCCCAAGGGGCTTGAAGATTTTCCTGTTTACCAGTTCACCGTAGTCCCTTTCGGTTTTCAGTACAGCCAGGGTATCGATGAGACTGAAAACAACATTCTGATAACCGTAATATTGCCCCGGGATACCTGCTATTTCCGCCCTTGCCAGTTCCGGGATGATTTCTTTGATGGTTTTACCATCTTCAGCCAGGTTATCATATGCATGCGGTACCAGTCCGGATGTATGGTTTAAAACATGCCGGATGGCCAGGTCATGGGTATTTACCGAATCTTTGAGACGGAAGGCTGGAAGGTACTCAATGATCCTGTCATCCATGGATATGATTCCTTCTTCCTCCAGGATGGCAGCCAGTACCCCTGCAAAACCTTTGGATACAGATGCCAGGCGAAATACCGTATGGCGGTCGACGGAATCCTTTGTGCCGGCACGCTTCACTCCATGTGTGAGTGTATAGACAATGTTATCCTGGTAGAAAATGGTGGCTGCTGCTCCGATGCATCCTGTGCCGTGAAGACTGTCCCTTAGAAACATGTCAAATTTCCGGATGGTTCGCCGGATAGGCACTGAATCTTTCCCGACTTTTTCTGAACCTGTGGTGAAATCAGCCGGGGGATGTGATTCTGTCGTGTGTCCCGGTCTGAATAATATGATCAGGATAAATGCTATTCCTGACAGGATACCAGCAAGTGTCGTGAACTTCATTCCTGTCTAATCCATGCTTTCTTCGAATGACTGGGAAATAAGGACGATTTCCTTATATTCTTCAGGGGTCAGGTCCTGGAAGAAGTAATTAACGGGGTCAACTTCCCTGTTGAAAATATGAACTTCATAATGCAAATGTGGTCCGGCTGAAAGTCCTGTATTGCCCACAAATCCGATAAGATTACCACGTGCTACCTTTTCTCCTATTCGCACATTGTAATCACTCAGGTGGGCGTAGAAAGTCTCCAGGCCGTAACCGTGATCGATCACGATTACATTCCCGAAAGTTTCTGAAGTACGGACATCCTTCACAACGCCAGCTGCTGTGGCATAAACCTCGGTGCCAACGGGTGCATGAAAATCAATACCTTCATGCATCCTGACAATGTTCAGGATGGGATGGAGCCTCATACCGAATCCTGAACCAGTATGTCGCAGATTTTCATTGGAGATGGGCATGATTGCAGGCAGGTGTACCAGCCGGTCCTTGTTGCTGAACATCGCATTCAAGACTGACCTGAAGGAATTCATTTGCACCTTCAGATGCGAATCCAGCTGGTCAATTTTGTTAGCGGTGTTGGCGACAATCCCCGGATAGGTGGCATCTCTCAGGTTCAGTACGGGTTCATGCCCACCCATACCTGCATTACGGATGGTTGGGGGCATGGGTGCTTTACCGATGAGGGACCGGTAAATACTGTCATCCATCGTCCTTATCTCGGATAAGGCAACTTCGTATTGATCAAGCTTTTCGTTGAGTGATTGATAGAGACTGAACAGTTTCTGATTCTGGGACAACAGGATATTTTCACGTGGCGTGCGGATTATGCCGGATGTCAAATAGTAGCCGATGGTCCCCAGTGCCAGACAGATAAGGATATAGACCGAGATGATGGTGAGCCTCTTTTTCAGACTTCTCTTTGCTGGGGTCAGGGAGAGTTGATCGGGATGGAAATAGAATTTTTTCTTGGCCATCTGCTCTGGAATGTTCTGGTAAATATATTACTATAATGTTAATTGTACAACTATTAAAATAGTCGATTTTAAAACGGCCTCAATTTTAACAGAATTTAACTGTTTTAAAATAAAATTAAATAATTATTTGCCGGTCTGGATCCCAGTATACTTTTCTGTTTTCCCGGTATGAGATGATGGCCATCTGGGCCGTGATCGCTTCCTGGAATCCCTGGTCAATATTGCAGCTTGGCTGCTGTCCCGATCGGATGCAGTCAAGCCATTCCTTGATATGCAGGTGGGTCGTATCCACCCTGCGGCCTCCACGGTAAGTGTAGAGGAGTCCTCTTCCCGCGAAATAAGCCTCTGTTGCGGATGAGACTGCATCTACATTTTTCTTTCCGGGAATATAATTGAACAGGGGTTTTTCCGGATCTATGATACCTTTCTCAATCATTTTTGCATATCGTGTGGAGTCCCTGTCAGGCCACACGGTCAAGGAGTTGCCCAGTTCCATATGGCCATCATGACCCATGAGCACCTTGCCCCGGTTGCGGCTGCTGGCCAGGCTGGCGCTGTAAAGGAGAGTGAGATCACGAGCGGGGTATTCGCAGGTAACCTGCCAGACATCCGGTACCTCACGGCCATCCTTGAAATGGTAGATCCCACCTGAAGAGACCGCGGAATACGGTATGCCGAGGTCAAGGATCTGGTTGATCGCATCGTACTCGTGGGTAAAGAGGTCACCGGAGAGCCCGGTTCCATAATCCCACCAGCATCTCCAGCGGAAATATCTTTCCAGGCTGAAAGGATGGTCAGAGTATGGGCCACTGAACTGTTTCCAGTCAATGTTATGGGGACCGGCCTCCTCATCGATCTCGTACTGCCATGCTCCGTTCGGGGTATTCCGGTTGGTACAGACCTCGATGAGGTTGATATTTCCCAACAGGCCTTTTTCAACCGCTTCCCTTGCCTTCAGATAACTTTCGGTTTGCCTTCCCTGGTGCCCTAGCTGGAAGCAGATCCCGCTTTCCTTCACGGCATCAACCATGGGATAGGTTTCTTCAAGGGTACGGGTCATGCCCTTTTCCACATAGACATGCTTACCCGCCATGGCGGCATCAATGGTCATCTGTGCATGCCAGTGATCGGGTGTGGCGATGATGACGGCATCAATGTCATCGGCCTCAAGCAGTTCCTGGTAGGTCCGGTACCTCCGGGCTTTGGGGGTGACCCCGGCATCCGTACCTTCACGGGCCACATTTCCGGAAGCCAGCAGGCCCCTTTCTGCACGTATGTCATAAACATCGCAAACCCCGTTCAGTTCAACATTCAGGTCTTCCTGAGCAAGGAAATCCTCATATCTTTTATCATCTGAATCGATCAGGGCGGCTTCTTTCCATGCCTGGATCAGTTCCGGATCAGCGAACCCGGCACCCCTGACAAGGTGAGCCCCCCTGCCTCCGTAACCTATGATCCCCAGGCGGATGGTTTTATCGCTGGAAGGGGAGGGTGGGATGTATGGCGCCGAGGCATCCATGCCAAGTTCCTTCAAAAGGGAATGCTGCAGATAATGATCTTTCCTTCTCTTTCTCCACCATCCAATGGCAAAGGCTCCCAGAAACGGTACGGTAGCCAGCCCTTTCAGCATATTCCGGCGGTCCATCCTGCCCAATAATCCTTGCTTATTGTCTTCCATGGTCATTGCTTGTTTGATTTTCCGGTACCAAAAATAATCCTGTCAATACCCATGATCCTGCCTGTGGGGAAAAGGTATAATACCCAGAGGCCGAACATTTCTATGAGTGTTTTATTCACGATCAGGTAGCTGCCTTCAGATGGAAGTACATACTCGAGATTCAACAGCGGTGGATGGCTCAGATAATAAAAACCCAGCAAAACCATTCCTCCGACAGTGGATATGCGTGTAAATACTCCCAGGACGAGTCCGAGTCCCACAAGGATCAATCCCCACACATTCAAAAAATCAACGACGTTAAGAAGGCCGGGACTGGCTGCCAGGGAATGAAAGAATCCTGACAGTATCCACTTGGAATCAAGCAGGTAACCGATCGATGACCAGTCGGGATTGATGAGTTTAACCAGACCCTCGTAGAGAAAATGCCAGCCGATCAGTACCCTTAACAGGAGAAGGGCCGTAAATTGCCATTTGGAATATTTCATATTGAATTGACTGATACAGGTTAGTATTAAAAGCACAAAAATATTAAAAATCCTGAATGGTTATCCCGGTCGGCAGTTGATTTATATCAACAAGGATCTGAAAGAGGCATTTATGCAGTAAAAGGCAGGAAATGGCAACCGTTCTGTTTTACTGCAGCATATGCCTGATCATGTGGGCATCTAGCTCATCAAGGGCATGGATGATCTTACTGGCTTCAGAAAGATCCAGGTCCCCGTTGCAATGACTCAGCAGAGCGATCACTTTCATGCCGGCCGCACGGGCGGCCCTGATCCCGTTCTCAGAGTCTTCTATCACCAGGCATTTTTCAGGGGCTATCCCTGCCTTTGAGGCGGTTTTCAGGAATATCTCGGGTGCAGGCTTCGAATGAAAGACATCGTCCCCGCCGGTAATATCTTTGAAAAAATGACGAATGTGGTTTACCTGCAGTACCTTCTCAATGATCTCCCGGGAACTGGAGGAGGCCACGTATGCCGGAATACCTTCATGGGCCAGGGCTTCCAGCAATTCCCGGAGTCCGGGCATGAGCGGGATGCTCCCCGGCTGGTCCAGCCGGGACATAAACCTGGTTCTTTCTTCTTCCACCAGCATGTCTGTTTCTGCTTCCATCTGATATTTATCCTTCATATATTGCCACATGGACCTCTCGGCGGCACCTATGAACAAGCGGTGCTCCTCCGGTGAAACGGGGATCCCCAAATCGTCATACATCTGTCGCTCTATTTCCTGGTATACCTGCTCGGAGTCAACAATGACCCCGTCCATATCGAATATTACAGCGAATTCAGGCATCGTGGAATTATTTGCTTTCCTGGTAAAACCCACCCAGATCCCCTTCCAGGGTATTGTTGGAGGCCGGTTCATTGATCCCGAAATCCGAAGCGCCGGATTTGATCAGTACTCCATTTCCTTTGCTGTTAACAATGGTAGCATTGGTAATGGTCACATCGGCCGCGGTTGCTTCGACTATCACATTTGCTTTGTCCTCCAGTGCACCACCGCCATCGCGGATCATTGCATGGTTTATCAGGATCCTCTGTGTACCCTTCAGGTAGATACCGTCCCAGTGCCCCTTCTTGGATACCGTTCCTTCAAAGGTAACACGTGCCCCGGACTGACCGTTGACCAGGAGTCCCCCCGACACCTCTATGGTTCTTCCTGCCAGCAGCTGTATGGTGGTTCCTGCTTCCACGGCCAGGTCCTTGGTTGCCTTTATTTTTAAAGGTTCAAGGATCCTGTAGTCAATTTCTGCATCCAGGTTTTTCCATGTGCCCAGTGAGTCATCCAATCCCATGTGGATTTCAACGGCAGGGACATCAGGCGAACCTGAATGAATGCTATTGTCGTGGACTATTTTGTTTACATCATCCATCCTGATCCGGATTGCGGCAGCTGTATTGTTTTCAATGATATTGTCCTTAAAGTTATCGAAAAACTGGATATGTGATGCACCTGGCAAATGAATACCCATGCCCCCGCTCCCTGAAACAGAGCAGTGATCCATGCTAAGGGTCTTTTCGACGATGAGTGCGGCTGTTTCATCCTGTCCCGGAAGCATTGTTTTCAAAACGATTATTGGCGTAAGGATAAACCTGGTTTGGATTATCAAAGAAAAAATCAGCATTGTCTTTCATAATGATGCCGTATCCCCCGCTGTTTCGAAGGGTATTGCCGGAGAATGCCAGGGTGGCATTCCCGTATGCCAGCAAAGCGGCCTTCTCGTTCTCGTTGCCCGTGAAGGAAACATTTCCGGCATTTTCGATCACACAATTGGCAAAGGTATTTCCGGTTGTTTCCACGCAAATACCCTTCCAGCCTGAATCCATGGCAGTGAAGGTGGTATTGTCCGCAAAAATGTTCCCCCCGTTCTTAACCGCCAGGGATGCATCGTTGGCGAATTCGATGACAAAATTTGGATCAATGGTCAGTCTGGCGAGCACCTGTAATTCCCCGCGGACCCTGAAATCTGCCTGGAGATCAAGTGCGATTTTTCGCAGACGGGTATCCGTTGAGATTATTTCCGGCAGGAGCACGGCACCGGATACATCTATATTCTGATGATCCGTACTGTGCAGATCCCCTTTTGTCAGGGTCAGCTGTACCTGGTACAATCCGTTGCTCCTGGGGATGAAATAGGCGGAATCGGTCTCTGGGTGGACGATGGTATCCCTGCCGGGCTGGTTCTTGATCTGCCAGAGGATTTGATAATCACTCCGGTCGATGCACTGAGATCGAGCCTTACGGTATCACCGATGCTGGCCAGTGCATCGGGACCGGTTTGTGCCACCAGCTGTGGACCTTCATCATCTTTCTTGCAGGAAAACAGCAGGATCAGTGTGACAAGGAATATGGCACAAGTTCCAGTTCGGTTCATCATTATCACTTAGATAGGTGTTTCAATGTTTTTACTGGCTTTTATGGCTAAATCGGCTTTGGGTTTTTTTTTGTTATTTTGCACAAAACCTGAAGATATGTGTTTAGCAGTACCGGGCAAGGTGATTTCCATCGATCAGACAGATCCAGAGATGAAGATGGCAAAGGTGAATTTCTCCGGGATCATTAAGGATATTTGTGTGCAATGGCTGCCAGAGGTGAAAGAGGGGGATTATGTGCTTGCCCATGTAGGCATGGCATTGAATATCCTAGATGAAAAGGATGCCAAGGAGACCCTTGAATTGCTGAGGGAAATGGGAGAGCTGGATGCTGAAATGGGCCGGGATGCCTGGTGATAAATATGGCAGGGTCATGAAGTATGTGGATGAATATAGGGATATGGCGCTGGTAAGGAACCTTTCCAGAAAGATCCATGAGGTAACCAGGGGTAGCTGGACCATCATGGAGATCTGTGGCGGACAAACCCATTCCATTATGAAGTACGGCATCGGGGAGTTCCTGCCTGAACGGATCCAGCTGGTGCATGGACCGGGTTGCCCGGTATGTGTTACCCCCCTGGAAATCATCGACAAGGCCATCCGGATCGCCCAGCGGGAGGAAGTGATCTTCTGCTCATTCGGCGACATGCTTCGGGTGCCCGGATCAGAAAAGGATCTGCTCAGCGTTAAGGCTGAAGGGGGAGATGTCAGGATATTGTACTCACCACTGGATGCCCTCAAGGTTGCCCTGGAAAATCCAAAAAAGCAGGTAGTCTTTTTCGCCATCGGATTTGAGACCACGGCCCCGGCCAATGCCATGGCTGTGAAGGAAGCCAGGCGAAAAGGGATCACTAATTTCTCCATCCTGAGTGCCCATGTGCTGGTGCCGCCGGCCATGGAAGCCATACTTGCCAGTCCCCATAACAAGATCCAGGGATTCCTGGCGGCGGGACATGTATGCACCGTGATGGGATATGAGGAATATCTTCCCCTTGCTTCCAGATACAAGGTACCCATCGTTGTGACCGGCTTTGAACCTGTGGATATCCTGCAGGGGATCTACCAGGTAATCCTGCAGCTGGAGCAGGGGTCAGCAGAAGTGGAAAATGCCTATGGCAGGGTGGTTACCAGGGAGGGTAACCGGGAGGCTAAAAAATTATTGACAGAAGTTTTCGAGCACACAGACATGAAATGGAGGGGGATTGGCAGTATCCCTGATAGTGGATTTAGCCTGGCTCCCTCTTATGAAGCGTACAATGCTGAAAATATCTTTGACGTGGGTCATGTTGTTCAGCAGGAATCAGAAAAATGCATTGCCGGAGAAGTTCTTCAGGGATTGAAAAAACCCGGCGATTGTTCCGCATTCGGCAGGGAGTGCAAGCCGGAGCATCCGCTCGGGGCCCCCATGGTAAGTTCAGAAGGTGCTTGTGCAGCCTATTACCGTTTCAAGAAAACAGAAACAGCCTGATTTTTTTAAATACAATGAATTTCCAGTTAAGTTGTCCCATTCCCATCAGCGAATACCCGGTGATCACCATGGCCCACGGAAGCGGTGGTATCTTGTCCCACCAGCTGATAGAGCAGATGTTCCAGCCTGCTTTTGACAATGACCTGCTCAATGCTGGACATGATGGAGCGGTTCTTGCGGGGGAGTGGGGAAGGCTCGCATTTACAACGGACAGTTTCGTGGTACAGCCCATTTTTTTTCCGGGGGGGAATATAGGCGACCTGGCCGTGAACGGGACCGTGAACGATCTGGCTTGCTGTGGCGCGACACCTGATTATATGTCGGTGGGCATGATCCTGGAGGAAGGATTGCCCATGGAAGATCTCTGGAAGATTGTCCTGAGCATGAAACGGGCCGCGGACAAGGCGGGTGTGGTTATTGTTACCGGTGATACAAAAGTGGTGGACAGGGGAAGCGGGGATAAAATATTCATCAACACATCCGGTGTCGGACGGATAAGGGAAGGTGTGAATATCGATCCGCGGAATTGCCAGCCGGGGGATGTGATCATCCTGAGCGGGACCATTGGCGAACATGGGGTGGCTGTTCTGTCGGCCAGATCGGGACTGGAGTTTGAGACAACCATCGAAAGCGATTCGGCAGCCCTGAACGGCCTGGT
>Ga0111175_1024_pt1 | contig 27892 bp, 18 predicted proteins | sample DeeMarSWOR324_28_FD_80228 | JGI IMG/M metagenome (GOLD analysis project Ga0111175, IMG submission 80228) | Bacteroides sp. SM23_62
TTCTCCTTCGTCGGATATGTGACACAGGAAATTCCCGTGGACAATCAGACCAGCCTGAATGTTACCCTGGATCCCGACATACTCGGCATTGATGAAGTGGTGCTGATCGGTTATGGTACCGCAAAGAAAGGGGATGCAACCGGCTCTGTCATTGCGGTTGACTCCAAGGATTTCAACCAGGGAAACATCACCACGCCGCAGGAATTGCTCATGGGCAAGGCTGCAGGTGTGGTAATCACGGCTCCCTCGGGACAGCCGGGAGCCAAATCGACCATACGGATCAGGGGAGGATCATCCCTGCGGGCAAACAATGACCCCCTGATCGTGATTGATGGTTTTCCCATCGATAATACCGATATGGATGGTACGTCCAACCCGCTGGCAACACTTAACCCGAATGATATCGAAAAATTTACTGTCTTGAAGGATGCATCGGCAACTGCCATTTACGGATTAAGGGCATCCAACGGCGTGATCCTGATCACCACGAAAAGGGGCAGTAAAGGAAAATTCACCGCCAGTTACAACGGAAGTGTTTCATTGGGCGTTCCTATCAAATATCTGAAGGTTTACAACGGCGATGAGTTCAGGGCCCTCATTCAGGACAGGGTGGACAACCACGGACTCACCCCCGAAGCCTTGACCAAACTGGGCAATGCCAATACCGACTGGCAAAAGGAAATCTATCAGAATGCCTTCTCCCATGATCACAATGTAGCTCTTTCAGGCGCTGTCAATGTTGTTCCTTATCGCGTATCTATAGGATATACGGACCAGAATGGTATCCTGAAAAATTCAAGTATGAACAGAACCACACTGGATCTGTCCCTGAATCCGGCATTTTTGGACGGGGATCTCAAATTCGATTTCAATGTGAAGGGAGCCTATACAAACAATGATTTTTCCAATGAAGATGCGATTGGTTCAGCCCTTGAATTTGATCCCAGCCAGCCCGTCAAAAACGGAAATACCCGCTATGGCGGATACACCGCCTGGGTGGAGGCCAGTGAAGAGGACCAGCTGAACGGGATCCCAAACAACATCGCCACTCACAATCCCGTGGCACGCCTGAAGTACCGTGACAATAAATCGGATGTTCAGCGATACATCGGCAATTTGCAGGTGGATTATAAACTTCCTTTCCTGCGGCAGTTAAAGGCTACCCTGAGAGGAGGGTATGATTATTATAACAGCAGAGGGCATGATTATACTGATCCACTGGCTTCCTGGAGCTACAGGGAAATTGAACAAAACAAGAAAAATTATGCACACACCAGGCGGAATGGTCTTTTTGATTTCTACCTGAATTACAATGAGTATTTCGCCGCTGTTCATCAGCTTGATCTTACGGCCGGTTATTCATACCAGTCCTTCTACCGCGAAGGTTATGATGCCAACCAGCCCTGGGAGAAAACAGATGGCGAATATAAGAATGCCAATCTGAAAGCTTACAAGAATGAAAATTTCTTGATATCGTTTTTCGGCAGGGCCAATTACTCCCTGATGGAAAGATACCTGCTGACAGCTACCCTCCGATATGACGGATCTTCCCGTTTTGCCAAGGAAAATCGCTGGGGACTGTTCCCGGCTTTTGCGCTGGCATGGAAAATCAGCAATGAGAACTTCCTCCAGGGAGTTGGTTTTTTGAGTAACCTGAAACTGCGCCTTGGTTATGGTGTAACAGGCCAACAGGATATTTCCGATAATTATTATCCATACATTCCCGCTTATACCATCAGTCAGCCCGGCGCCTATTATCAATTCGGGGATAACTTCTATCCCACGCAAAGGCCGGATGCCTACGATGCCAACATTCAGTGGGAGACAACAACAACGATTAACGCTGGACTGGACGTTGGTTTCTGGGATAACCGCCTGATGGGTTCATTTGACGTGTATCAAAGGACCACCGATGATCTTCTCAATGAGATCCCGATTGCTGCAGGCACCAACTTTTCAAACTTCCTTACCACCAATGTTGGTTCCCTGGAGAACAAAGGTTTTGAGATGGAACTGATTGGCCGGGCCATCTCCACCACTGATATGAGCCTGAGAATTGCCGTAAATTACACATACAACCAGAATGAGATCACCAAACTGACCCTGGTGGATGACCCGAGTTATACTGGCTATGATGATGGTGATATTGCAGGAGGTGTGGGGAACAAAATCCAGATCAACTCGGTGGGACACCCGGCAAATACCTTCTTTATGTTCAAACAGGTCTATGGATCAGACGGGAAGCCCATTGAAGGATTGTATGTCGACAAGACAGGGCAGGGAGGAAATGTGGCCGGCAATAACCTCAACAAGTACTACCTGCAAAATCCTGCGCCTGATCATCTGATCGGGATATCTGCCTCTTATACCTATAAGCAGTTTGATTTCTCATTCTCCGGGAGGGCAAATCTCGATAATTATGTTTACAATAATAATGCTTCGAGCAAGGCATTGTATCAGATGGCATACAATCAGTCAGGATTTACCCGCAATATCCTCACCGATGTGGAGAAAACAGGTTTCATGACCGCCCAGTACTGGTCGGATTTCTACCTGGAAAACGCATCCTTCTTCCGCATGGATAACATTAACCTGGGTTATAGTTTTGACCGTTTTCTTACAGACCGCATAAGCGGACGGGTAGGTATTACCGTGCAGAACGCTTTTGTAATCACCAAATATTCGGGTTTGGATCCAGAAGTAGAGGAAGGTATCGATGATACAATCTTCCCCAGGCCACGGACATTTATGCTGGGCTTGAACCTGAATTTTTAACCGAACTTAAAGCGTACAACAATGAAAAAGATACAGATATCATATGTATTGATCCTGATCCTGGCAATGATCTTTTCTTCCTGTGTCAAGGATCTGGAAGTAGAGCCCATCGATCCGAATGTCTCTACCTCAAACAATGTTTTCAAAGATCCGGCTGCTTATAAACAGGCATTGGCAAAGATATATGCAAGTTATGCCGTGAGCGGTCAGACAGGTAGTGGCGGTGGAGATCCGGATATCGCTGGCATTGATGAAAACTTTGGCAACTATTTGCGCCAGCTGTGGGGCTTGCAGGAACTATCCACCGATGAGGCCATCATGGCCTGGGATGATGCCACCATCAAGAATTTTCACTGGCACACATGGGCACCCAATGACGTGTTCCTGAGTGCGCTGTATTCCCGGATTTTCTATTCCATCGCGGTGGCCAATGAATTTATCCGTGTATCCACGGCAGCTCCCGATCAGGGAGGCGAAATGGCCAGGATGCGGGCCGAAGCCCGTTTCCTGAGGGCTTTTTCGTATTATCATGCCATTGACATGTTCGGCAATGTTCCATTTGTCACGGAAGATGATCTGCCGGGGGCATTTTTACCAGAACAAATAAGCAGGTCGAACTTGTTTAATTACATAGAAACGGAACTGAAGGATATGGAAGCCGATCTAGGGGAGCCCCGGTGGGAATACGGAAGGGCAGACAAGGCAGCTGCCTGGATGCTTTTGGCCAAGCTATACCTGAATGCCGAAGTCTATACCGGCACAAACAGGTATGCCGATGCGCTGGCCCAGATTGAGAAGGTCCTGAATGCAGGGTATTCAATTGATGACAACTATCAGGATGTCTTTCGTGCGGATAACCATACCAGTCCCGAAATGATCTTCCCACTCACCTTCGACGGACAGAATACACAGCAATATGGTGGAATGACCTTCATCCTGCATGCATCAAACGGTGGTGGGATGCCGCTGAACGGCATCGACGGCGGATGGGGAGGCATTCGGACCATACAGGACTTTGTCACCGGTTTCTTTGGTGTGGAGGAATCTGATTTTACCACGGAGGATCCTGAATTCAAGGCCATTGAAGATAAAAGGGGCATGTTCTTCTTCATCCCGGGTGACTGGGAATGGGATATTACCAATGTAGGTACCTTTACCCACGGAATTGGTGTCACCAAATTCAAGAATATCACTTCTGACGGTGGACCTGCTCCCAATGTTCATCCAACTTTTGTAAGTACTGATTTTCCTGTATTTCGCCTTGGGGATGCCTACTTGATGTACGCCGAATGTGTCGTCAGGGGTGCAGGCGGAAACAGGGCCACTGCCCTGGGTTATATCAATGCACTCAGAGAGCGAGGCTATGGGGATGCTTCCGGGAATATCACGGATGCAGAAATGACCCTGGATTTCATCCTGGATGAACGTGCCAGGGAATTGTACTGGGAATGCCATAGAAGAACGGACCTAGTACGTTTCGACAAATTCACCGGAGGCGAATATGTTTGGGAATGGAAAGGCAATAACCAGGAAGGTGCAGCGACCCCGGGATACAGGGACCTGTATCCGATCCCAGCTAACGATATGAATGCCAATCCGAATCTAAAACAAAATACGGGTTATAATTAATCCCTAAATGATAAGAAAATGAAAAAGAATATAATCATAGTGACGTTCATCCTTGGATTGCTATCCTTTATGGGATGCGAAAAGGACGAGGTAAAGGTATATATCAGTGACAATCCGGTAGCACCGGCACTTCAGAGCCCTGCCTCACCGGATGGCATGGCATTTACCAAGGAAGATGCGAATAATAAGATAAATTATGTTTGGTCCGCTGCAGATTTTGGTTATAAGGCTTCCATCACATATGGAGTCGAGATTGACAAAACCGAAAGCTTCACCAAGCCCGCCACATTATTCACATCAGACACCCTGACCGGTTCGGCCAAAGTCAGTGATATCAACAGCATGCTGCTGGGTATGGACCTTGAAGTTGGTGTGGCAAGCACGATTAATTGCCGAGTATGGGCCATGGTAAGTCCCAATGCTGATACAGTGTATTCAGCCATCACCAAATATACGGTAACGCCTTACGAAACCCTGATCGACTATCCCATGCATTATGTCCCGGGTGAATACCAGGGCTGGTCCCCGGGCGATGTGAACGGACGCCTATTTTCCTATAAGTTTGACAATGTATATGAGAACATCATCCGCCTTACCGATTCCGACGCAGATGGCAAGGTACAGTTTAAGGTAACCCCTGCCCCCAATTGGGATAATGCATGGGGTGGTACACTGACGGACGGTTCCGGCACGCTGGATCCTGCCGGTGATAACTTCCAGGCGGACCCGGGCACTTATGCATTCAAGGTAGACGTCAGTGCCCTCACCATTGACCTGACAGCCACAGATGACTGGGGGATCATTGGATCATCTGTTCCGCCTTATGACTGGAGTACCGATGTGGACATGTTCTATAATGGACAGCGGCAGATGTGGGAAATTACAGACGATTTTAAAGCCGGCGTCATAAAATTCAGGGCCAATGATGGCTGGGATTTGAACTATGGCAGTAATAATGCCGACGGAAACCTGGATGCAGGTGGATCAGACATTCCACTTGCTGCCGATGGGAATTATACCATCAGGATGGATGTCGTGAATTTAACCTATCAGATTACGAAAAATTAAGCTCAACAGCACGTCAGGTAGCCATTCACAAAAGATAAACACCTGGTTGGGTACTTTGGATCTCAGCAACGCGTAATTTTAGGTTAGGAGAGGTTGCCTCAGGATGGTATAGCAGGAGGCAACCTTTTCTCTTTAATAAAACCAATATGAAAACGAAAATCTTTACCTTATCAATCCTGGCCTGGAGTATACTGATTCAGGCACATGCACAGATCAACCGGGTGGAACCTCCTTTTTGGTGGACAGCAATGAAAAATCCGCAACTTCAACTTATGATATATGGTGACCAGATCGCCGGTTCCAATGTAAGTATTAACCACCCAGGGGTGATTGTTAAATCTGTCTCACAGCTTGACAATCCCAATTATCTGTTCATTGACCTCGAGCTTACTCCTGGTGTGCCACCAGGTTCCTTTGAAATCAAATTATCAAAGGAGGAAAAGGTCACGGGCACATACACCTATGAGCTGAAGGAAAGAGAACCGGGTTCAGCCAGCCGGGAAGGATTTAACAGCTCAGACGTGATGTATCTGATCATGCCGGACCGGTTTGCCAACGGGGACCCTTCCAATGATATCGTTGATGAGATGAAAGAAAAGGCATTGAACAGGGATGACCGTACCGGCAGGCATGGTGGTGATCTAAAAGGCATCATCAACCATCTTGATTATTTATCAGGGATGGGCCTAACGGCGATCTGGCTGAACCCTGTATTGGAGAATGATCAAGAACAGACCTCCTACCATGGCTATTCGACCACTGATTTTTACAAGGTAGATCCGCGCCTGGGCACGAATGAGCAATACAAAGAACTGGGCATACTTGCCCGGGAGAAGGGGATCAAACTGATCATGGACATGATCTTTAACCATTGCGGATCGGAACACTGGTGGATGAGAGATATGCCCTCACATGACTGGATCAATTATTATCCCGATTTTGTTAGGACCAATCACCGGCGGACAGTTAACCAGGATCCCTATGCTGCTGAAGCAGACCGGAAAATCATGCTGGACGGCTGGTTTGTTGAGTCCATGCCCGACCTGAACCAGCGCAATCCTTTCATGGCGAATTACCTGATACAGAACAGTATCTGGTGGATTGAATACGTTGGTCTTGCCGGCATCAGGATGGACACCTATCCCTATCCCGACAAGCATATGATGGCTGAGTGGAACAGGAGGGTCTTGGAGGAATACCCGGATTTCAATATTGTTGGGGAAGAGTGGAGCCTGAATCCCGGCCTGGTATCCTACTGGCAAAAGGGACAGCAAAACGGGGACGGCTACCAGGGAAATCTTCCCAGCCTGATGGACTTCCCCCTCCAGCATGCCCTGACCACCAGCCTGCTCGGGAAATCAGAAGAATGGTGGAATGATGATTGGGTGACATTATATGATGCCCTGGCATCTGATTTTCTATACCCGGATCCTTCCAACCTGGTAATCTTCCCTGATAACCATGACATGCCCCGTTTTTACATGCAGGTCGGGATGGATGTGGATCTCTATAAACTGGGCATAACCTATATCCTCACCACACGGGGCATACCTCAGATATTCTATGGTTCGGAGATCCTGATGACACATACAGAAAGCAATGACCACGGACATATACGGAAGGATTTCCCAGGCGGATGGCAGGGAGATGAAACCAACGGATTTACGGGTGAAGGCTTAACTGAAAAAGAACGGGAGATGCAGGTTTTTTTCAAAACCCTGCTGAACTGGCGGAAATACAACCCTGTGATCCATAGCGGTAAACTGATTCACTTTGCCCCCGAGGACGCGGTCTACGTGCTGGGGCGTTATAACAAGGACAAGGCCGTCATGATTGTCCTGAACAAGAACAGGAATCCAATAGAACTGGCCCCGTGGCGATTCAGGGAGCTCATAAAGGATCACATTACTGGGACAGACATCCTCAGCAATAAATCATTCGATCTCACTAAAGATCTGAAATTGCCACCCGTAACGCCACTTATACTCGAACTTAATTAGACCAATGATTTACATGTTTATATTTGGTATCAGGTTCAAGGTAAATATCATATCCCATGGAGAAATTAAAGAATAAAGTCGCCGTTGTTACCGGTGGCAGCAGTGGAATTGGAGAAGCCATCTCAGAAGTCTTTCTTGATAATGGTGCCATTGTCTACGTCCTTGATGTACAGGAACAGAATGATAGCGATGCAAATTATATTCAGTGTGATGTATCCGACCAGGGAGATACGCAGAAGGCAATGGACCAGGTATTTACAAACGAGGGTAAGATAGATATATTGATCAACAATGCCGGCATTTCTCATATCGGCACGGCAGAAAATACGACGGAAAGCGACTTCGACAGGATTTACCGGGTTAACGTAAAAGGGGTTTATAATTGCTTGCATGCATGCATCCCCTTTATGAAAAAAAGCGGAGGAGGGGTGATTGTAAATATGAGCTCAGTAGCTGCCCTGGTAGCATTGCCTGACCGGTTTGCATACTCCATGAGCAAGGGGGCCGTTACCACGATGACCTACTCGGTGGCAAGGGATTATATAAATGACAACATCAGGTGCAATGGCATTGCTCCGGGACGGGTGCATACGCCTTTTGTAGACGGGTACTTAAAAAAGAACTATCCGGGCCAGGAGAAAGAGATGTATGAAAAACTGGCCAAAACACAGCCCATCGGACGTATGGGTGAACCACGCGAGATAGCCCAATTGGCTCTTTATCTTTGCAGCGATGAAGCCTCTTTCATCACAGGAAGCATTTATCCCATTGACGGAGGATTCATTACACTCAATACCTGAAAACCAGATTAGTCAGCAAAATATTATGAAATTAATACGATTTGGAAACAAAGGATCGGAGAAGCCGGGGGTGCTCCTTGATGGTAAAAGGATGGATTGTTCCGCCCATTTCGAGGACTGGAACAGGGATTTTTTCAATGGCGGTGGACTGAAAATCCTGCAGGACCTTGTTAATGAAAAGGAAAGTGAGCTGCCGATTGTGCCTGCCGATGCACGCTGGGCTTCGTGTGTCCCACGGCCAGGCATGATCATGTGCGTAGGCCTGAATTATTCAGACCATGCCAGGGAATCCGGAATGGAAGTGCCAGCTGAACCTATCCTTTTCATGAAGGCCGCCAACACCATATCCGGACCCTTTGATCATGTCCCCATACCGAGGGGAAGCCAGAAAACAGATTGGGAAGTAGAGCTAGCCATTGTCATTGGTAAAGATGCCCTTTACCTTGGATCGGAGGACGAAGCCAGGGATGCCATTGCCGGCTACTGCATTATGAATGACCTGTCAGAAAGGGAATACCAGCTTGAGAAAGGTGGCCAGTGGGTCAAGGGAAAATCATGCCCTGGTTTCAGTCCATTAGGCCCCACCCTTGTAACAAAAGACGAGATCCCTGATGTCAACACCCTGGATATGCAATTGTCAGTCAACGGTGACCTCATGCAAAACGGGAACACCAGCACCATGGTTTTCAACCCGGCCTTTCTTGTGCACTATATTTCGCAGTTTATGCTCCTGGAAGCAGGGGATGTGATCGCAACTGGAACACCTCCCGGAGTGGGACTCGGAATGAAACCTCCGCTATTCCTCAAGGCCGGTGACAGGGTGGAATTAAGTATCGACGGATTGGGCACCCAGGCACAGCATTTTATTGAATAAGGTACACGCCCAGGGGCATTTAGCATGCCTATCCCTGCAGCTATTCCCATAAGGAATTTATCAGCCCGACTGTTTCACTGACCATCACCTGTCCCCCGACCGGGCCGACACGGATGACCATGGCAGCTGGGAGGTATCCCTCGGTCCATTGGCAAGCTGTACGATGAAAGTCTGTGCGGCTTTGCTCCTGCCGGTTATCCTGAATCCATAGTCCGTATGCAGCTCAAAAGGGTTGGTTGCAAAAACAACATCTCCGAGCCGTATCACATTGAGTTCCATGGTACAATAGGGGTCATTCTCCTGGTTCTGATATTTTTTGATCAGGGCATCTTTCCTGGCAAGCACAAAATAATCAAGCAGTTTATCGTCCCACGGACCGAACTCTTCGCTTTCTTCCTGCCTTTTAAGGTCAACCAGGATAACAAAGACCTAATGGTGACGGTCTATGTGATCCATTTCAAGGAGGATGCCCTTGGTAAGGATTTTTTCGATCCTCCGGAATTTACGCATATTAAGGAATTGTTCAAGCGGGGTCAACAAGGGGTTCTTATCACCGGAAACAGCCACAGGAAAATCTCTGACCTGGTGAAAAAAGTTTATCGTTGCCAGTTTAAGCTGATCACCGGTATGACGGCTAAAAGTTTTCACAGGAATACGTGTCAAGTGCACTCAAGAAGAGCAATGACATGCCTCCTGAAATCAAGATCATTGAAAAAAACCTGGAATTCGTTTATTAACAATACGTCCACAACCAGACCAACCTGATATTGATCTGTCAGGTTTACAGATTATCAAGCGTTTTTCATTTCTGTCAGTACCTTGCGCATTCTTTCCGTATAGTCATCAATCTGTTCTATATAATCAAATCCAATGGTGACCATATCCACAGATTTGAGTCCCATTACAAACCTGAAAGCATTGTCGATTTTCTCCTTGTCCTCACTATACTTACCTCCACCGATCAGTTTCATCCCGATGACACCTTTGCCGGAATTATGCAGCTGGTGGATCACATCCACGACCTCTTCCGGTTCAGGTTTGTCCATGGCTATCCCATAAGGATTTATCCTGACATGGATGACATCGACCCAGTCGCTGGCAAGTGCTGTTTTCATGGCCTCCAGGCTGTGTACCGAAACCCCGTGTGCCCTGATAAGGCCTTTCGCTTTTAAATCTGAAAGGATATCCAGTTGCCTCCCGTATACTTCAGTCCAGTTTCCAACCTCCATACAGTGTATCTGGACCAGGTCAATGTAATCGGTCTTCATCTCTTTAAGAAATCGGTTGACCACGATATCTGAATCGGGCCGATCATCTTCGGGCAGGCTGCCTTTCCTTACCCAGATCTTCGATATAACGGTGACAACCTCCCTCGGGATGAATTTGAATGCCTCTGCCATTAATGGATGGGTACCATAATTATCCGCGCAGTCGAACATGCGCATCCCGACATCGTAGGCATGTCTGAAAACAGCCAGGCTTTCATCAATATGCTGGCGGGTCAGGTTGGATGACCGTCTGACTCCATGTACACCGGTCCCCATCCCCAGCAAGGTAGTTTTGAGTCCCGAGTTACCCAGTTTAACCATCTGAAACGGATCTGCGGAAATGGCCGAACAGGAGGTCAGGGGATTACTGAACATCAGGTACCCTGTTCCCAGGGAAAGAGCTGAAAGGAAATCACGGCGATTGAATTTTGACTTTTCCATGATCTTGTGATTATGATTAATTTATTACAATATATCATTAATTCTTCCCACGCCACCAGGTGGCCAGGGACGAACCTGTTATATTCATCATGGGACCAAATACGGGAGGTGCCATCCTTAGGCGATGCAAAGGATGGTGAAAATATATTTTAGCCCGGAAGAAGGCCTTATTTCCCCCATACCTGAATTAATATTTTATTCTATTTGTTTTTTTCCCGGTATTCGTTCAGCCATTTGTTGTAGTCTTCCTCCATTTCCTCGGTCCACCTTGAATCAACCTGGCCGGCCGTGTAGACACCCTCCTGCATTCTCAGTTTACCGAATGTGTTCCTTAATTGTGTCCTTTCAACCCTGTCGACTACTTCTTCAACAAGGTGAACAGGAATAACGGCAATCCCTTCCATCGAAGAAACTACAATATCTCCCGGCATGCATGTGATCTTACCGATCCTGATTGGTGCATTGTAGGACATCAGCATAACGTCGCTTATGCCGGAATGGTGATAATCCCTGACTATGGTATTGAAATTTTCGATCGGATAGATCCCGTCAGCATCACGTACAGCACCGTCAATGATCATCCCTCCTCCCGGGCCCACCCTTTTGGCAATGGTCGTGGCCAGGTTATCCCCGGCATATGTACCACCATCAATCTTCCCGAAGAGGTCCACAACGATCACGTCGCCCTTCACAAGGCGGTCTATAGGCCAGCTGTTCTGACCCCTTTCCATTCCGTCTTTAAGCCCATCTTCATTGATGATCTCACTGATATCCGGACGGTAAGGCATAAAGGAGGCAGTCACGGCCCGGCCTACCACGGGTCTTTGCGGATGCATGACCAGCCAGCCCTCTGTATCGATCTGGTTTCTGTAACCGGCTTTATACAAAGGACCCATCAGGTCTTCAAGCACTACGCCACGAAGTTTTTCTATGATCTCGTCCGATACCTTCGGCCGGCCGTCTGGAAATCGCTCCCCCTCCCACTTACGGGTATATTTGACGAGGTCCTCTTTGCCGAAGACTCCGTATTGTGACAATAGGGGGGTGGCAGTTCCCGATACAATTAGAAAAACCAATATGAATTTCGAAACGAAAACCAATTCCTTTTTCATTTTTTACAGTTTTTTTTATTGAATATCATGAGGAAGGTGTCTGTCTCCTCTCCCCTGGCTTGTAAAAACTCCAGAGTCTGTCACTTGATCGCTCATCATCCCATTCCGGGGTGGGTTCGAAATATCCGCCTGATGATATATTTGCCTTAACGGCTTCCTCATTCAGTTCGATGCCCAATCCGGGTCCATCCGGCACCGGTATATGCCCGTCTGACTGCACAAGAGGCTTTGGAACACCTTCGATCAGGGTATCGTACCATTCATCGTCAACATTATGATGCTCCAGAACGAGGAAATTCTCAGTGGCAGCAGCACAATGGATATTGGCGAACAGTGTAACCGGGTTCCCGGCCATGTGCATGGCCATGGATATCCCGTGTTCCATCGCCAGGTCGCCGATTTTCTTTGTTTCCAGCAGTCCGCCGCTTGTGGCCAGGTCCGGGTGGCAAATGGAAATGGCCTTGGCTTCGAACAGTTTTACAAATTCCTCCTTAAGGTAAATATCCTCGCCTGTAAGAATCGGGGTGGTACATGAATTCTTAAGGCGAACGTATTGATCGGTGTAGAACCAGGGGACCATATCTTCGAGCCATGCAAGGTTGAATTTATCTATCCTTTGTGCCAGCTTTATTCCGTCTTCGATACCGAAATGACCGTAATGATCAGTAGCCAGGGGGATCTCCCAGCCAACAATATCCCGGACTCCGGCCACATATTCCTCGAAAACATCCAGGCCCTTTTCAGTAATACGTATACCCGTGAACGGATGCTCCAGCTCACTAGACACATAATTGCCCCCCCATTGCTGGAAGGGGTCCAGCTCTCCCTTGGGCCAGGTTACGGCACCTTCAATTCCCTTGCAAAGCGAGATTGGCAGGTCCATCTTCAGGTACGTAAATCCCCTGTCAACCCGCTCCTTCAGCCTTCTGCCCTGCTCACCTGGTTCGCTTGAAAAAGGAGTATCCGAATATACCCTTATTTTGTCCCGGAACTTGCCCCCGAGCATCTGCCAGCATGGAACCCCCCAGGCTTTACCAGCCAGGTCCCAGCAGGCCATTTCTACAGCACAGACTCCTCCGGCCTGGCGTGCATGATAGCCAAATTGTTTGATCTCTCGGAATACCTGATCCACATTGCATGGATTCATTCCCATGATACGGTTCTTGAGCATCAGGGCGTAGGTCTTGCTGCCCCCGTCACGGACTTCCCCGTATCCGGAAATCCCCTGGTTGGTATCCAGCCGGATAATATGGCGGCGGTGCACAGTAACGGTGCGCATATCAGTGATTTTTAATTTCGAGGGTTGTGAATTGGTATTCACGTTGTTGGGTATGGCTTCAAGATCTTTTATTGTCAGGAAGCCTCCGAATCCGATGGCAGCCCCGGCTGCTGTGGACCTGCGAAAGAACTGTCTGCGGGATAATTTTAATTTCATAGGTATAATTGATTTATTGTCAAGATTGGTATAATGTCAGGAACCTGATAATACATATTAAAAATATCCCCGATAAGGGTAAAATAATACGACTTGGTGTGCAAATAATGATACAATGTTGACTCCTTCACAAGGTCTGAATGATACGTGTGTGAGTATTGCTTATGATCCAAGGCAAGCTACAAAATAATTGTCACAACATAATAATACCTGCCAATGATCAAAGTTAGGTCTGAGGATAATGAAAACAACTACTGTCTTTCCCGAAAATGACACTATTCTATCATAGGGATTAGAAAACATTTAATGTTTCGCGGAGTACTATGACCTTCCGGAATAAGGCAGAATTAAATCCAGCCGGAGAATAACAAGATTGATATAATGGCATAACTAGTCAAACGCCATTGGAAAGAGTGGTTGATAATTAACAAGTTTTCACATGTGAAATAAGCATTTCCTGCTAATAATTAATGTAAGGAGTTAAGAATAAACCTGATGCCAGTGGTATGGCACCAGGTCACGTAGTGGTTTTCACAAAGCTTACTTCACCAGGACCAGATAGTCCCAGGCTTCAAGCCTTAATGAGTCTGCGAAAGGTACATCCACCCTTTCCCCGGTAAATGCATTCATGAAACTGCCTTCTAAATTATGCATTTCCGGTTTAATCTTAACTGCTTTGCTGCTTAAGTTAAGGAAGGTTAACACCTTATTAACATCCTTCTCACGTGAGAATGCAAAGATTTTTAAGTTTCTTGAGGTTTTGATCATCTCCATAGGACCTCCGAACTCACCATTCCAGAGCGCAATATTGTCCTTTTTCAGCTGGATCAGATCCTGATAGAAATTTGTTAGATCACATTCATGCCATTCAATTGGATCATGCTTGAAAAATTCCAGGCGCTTATCCAGGCAGGCTTCCTGTCCACTATATAACAGAGGCACACCGGGCATGGTAAACATGAAGACAGCGAATACTTCATGGGCATCTCCCAGTCTTTCAGTAATGGTACCCTTCCAGGAATTTTCATCATGATTGGTAAGGAACCTCATCCGGTATACATTTGGTGGGTAGATACTGTCTTCCTTCTGAAAATACCGCTTCAGCTTCTTCAGGGCAGTCTTCCCAGTGGCTACATCGTTCATCATGTGATGCAGCTCCCATGCATAATTCATATCAAATCCCCTTTCCAGGAAGTTTGTCTGCTCCTCGTTTTCCGCCAGCATCAGTACTGGCCGGATCTTATCCAGCTCGGTTCTGGCCAGTTCCCAGAATTCTTTCGGTGTCTCATGAGGATGGTCTACCCTGAAACCATCGACCCCCATCTCCACCCAGAATTTTAGTGCCTCCAGCATATAGTCCCGCAATTCCTGCTTTGACCAATCGAGTTTTACCACATCCGTCCAGTCATAGGGAGCGATAAATTCCCCGTTCTCATCCTTGTCATACCACTCAGGATGCTCGGAGAGCAGGTGATTGTCCCATGAAGTATGATTGGGAACCCAATCCAGCAATACATAGAATCCCATCTCATGTGCGCTGGCTAGCATGTCCTTAAAATCATCCAGCGTGCCGAACTCGGGGTTGGTTGCTTTATAATCCTTTACTGAGTAATAGCTTCCCAGTTCACCCTTCCGGTTTTTCTCACCAATAGGATGAATCGGCATGAACCAGATTACCTCGACACCCAGGTCCTTCAACCTTGGAAGATGTTCTGCAAAGGCCCTGAATGTACCCTCCTGGGTATACTGTCTCACGTTAACCTCATAAACAGTAACTGATTTCGACCATTCGGGATGAATAACTTCACTTATAAAGGTCCCAGCAGTTTTTTCCTGTTCTGAGATTTTCTTCCTGCATCCTGCGATAACGATGGACAGAATGATAATGGCCACAACGATTAATAGTTTTCCCATGTTTATAGTATTATTGGATCATCTACTGATTGATACAATATCCCCTGCCGGTATATGATAATTCTGGTCATATACCGAAACGTTCAGATTGTTTTTTGACAGATTCTTTATTTTAACAGTTCCCTTTGATATTTCTATATTCAAAAGGTTACCGCGAAACCGGACATGGAAGGAATAGGAACGCCATTGCTGCGGCAGCATTGGGTTAAAATGGATCATGCTGTTTTTTATCCTCATCCCGCCAAATCCTTCCACAATGGCCAGCCAGGTTCCTGCCATGCTTGTAATGTGTAGTCCCTCATCCACCTCCTTGTTGTAATCATCCAGGTCGAGCCGGGCTGTGCGAAGGTACAGATCATATGCCTTATCCATATCTCCTATCTTGGCGGCAAGGATTGAATGAATACAGGCTGAAAGGGAAGACTCGTGTACCGTCCAGTTTTCATAAAACTCGAAATTTCTCCTGATGGTATCTACATCAAATCGGTCTTCAAGGAAATAGATCCCCTGCAAAACATCCGCCTGCTTGATGAACCTTGATCTCAGGATCCTGTCCCAGGACCAATGCTGGTTCAAAGGCCGTTGTTCCGGATCAAGCTGGTGAACATCCATGGGATCCTTATCCATGAAGCCATCCTGCTGCAGGAATACCCCGGCTTCCTCAATTACGGGATAATACATCTTTTCAATGATCTCCTTCCAGTGAAAAGTTTCCGTGGCAGGATCAAAATTCATTTTTAACACAAGTCTTGTGAATTGTTCAGGATGGGTTTTCTTCACTTTATCAATATTATCCAGGGTGTACTCCAGGGTCCAGGTGGCAATGGTATTGGTATACCAGTTGTTATTAACATTGTTTTCATATTCATTGGGACCGGTAACACCGAGGATCATATACTGGCCGGAAGCAGGGGATAAATTAACACGCTGGCTCCAGAACCTGGAAATACTGATTAGCACTTCTAACCCGAATTCAGCCATGTAATCTTCATCACCTGTATGCCGGATATAGTTATAAATGGCATAGGCAATGGCGCCATTCCTGTGGATCTCCTCGAAAGTGATTTCCCATTCGTTGTGGCACTCTTCTCCATTCATGGTGACCATGGGATAAAGTGCCGCACCATCCTTAAAGCCAAGTTTCTCAGCATTTTCAATGGCTTTTCCAAGGTGGTTGTACCTATAAAGAAGAAGGTTTTTTGCAATCTGAGGATGGGCTGTGGACAGGTAAAATGGAAGGGCAAATGCTTCTGTGTCCCAGTACGTACTGCCCCCGTATTTCTCTCCGGTAAAGCCTTTGGGCCCTATGTTCAGGCGTTCGTTTTCGCCGGTATAGGTTTGGTTTAGCTGAAAGATGTTGAAGCGTATTCCCTGTTGTGCTGCCGTATCACCTTCGATCACAATATCACTTTCATCCCATTTCGCCACCCATGCATCTATATGTTCCTCCAGAAGATTTTCAAATCCCGTATCAAATGCATTGTCAAGTGATTCATTTGCCTGTTTAACCAGGTCGGTCAATGAATGATCCAGTGTAGACACATTGACCGCATATTTGAACAGCTCCAGTTTATCCCCTTTTTTCAATTCACAATTACACTCGTTGGAAATATACTTGTATCCTTCTACCAGAACCGGCTGCCCACAACAGTCTTTTCCATTCTTCGTAAGCCTGAATCGCATACCGGTACAAACCTGGAAATCAAGTTTTTTCGTTTTACCCACAATATATCCCCAGCCCGGCCTTATCTCTTTCCCCACTTCATCCCAGAATTTTTCATTATAATTGGCATCCTCGTTCTTCACATCAAGGTCAATAAAAGGATTTATGGTGACCGCTCCCTTGAAATTCAGGGCTTTCACTGTATATGATATGGCCCCTAATTCCTTCCTGGCCATGCTCAGGAACCGCCTGGATTCAACTTCCACCTGGTTGCCATTTGAAAATTCCGCAGTGAATGTCCGTGTCAGGAGACCGGTCTTCATATCAAGTTCCCTCCTGAAAGAATTGACCTTGCAGGTGGCGAGATCCAGTACCTCCCCATCAATGTTGACATCAATTCCGATCCAGTTTGCGGCATTCAGTACCTTGGCGAAATATTCAGGATATCCGACCTTCCACCACCCCACCCGTGTCTTATCCGGATAGTAGACCCCTGCGATATAACTTCCCTGCAACATATCCCCTGAATAATGTTCTTCGAAATTGGCCCGCTGTCCAACCCTTCCGTTCCCGATGGAAAAAATGCTTTCCGCAGCGCGGTTATATTCCGGCTGGAATCCTTCCTCTACGATCAGCCAATCATGTATTTGAAAATATGAACCCATTTGTGAAATATTTGTAATCATGTTTATTCATCCACATCCCGGACCAGCAAAACAAGTATGGCAGCGATGATCATGGAGACTCCCCCTGTTATGAGTGCAAAAATGGGCTTTCCCTGGAAAAGGTTTTTTACCAGGAACCCAAGGATACTTGCCGCCATAATCTGGGGAATGACGATGAAAAAATTAAAGATCCCCATATAGGTTCCCATTTTGTTAGCAGGCAGGGAACCTGTCAGGATGGCATAGGGCATGGCCAGTATACTTGCCCAGGCCAGACCAATCCCCAGCATAGGGATGATCAGCAGATCCGGATCCCTGATGAAAAATACCGAGATTAATCCGGTCCCCCCTGCGATCAATGAAATCATATGGGTGACCTTCCTGTTGGTAAGCCTTGCCAGGACAGGCAGCAGAAAAGCCACGATTGCGGCAAACCCGTTGTATACTGCAAACAGCATACCAACCCAGTTGGCCCCTTCATTATACAATACAGAAGAGGTGTCACTGGTACCATAGATATGGCTGGTAACACCGGCTGTAGTATATATCCACATGGCGAACAGGGCAAACCAGCTGAAAAACTGGACCACTGCAAGCTGGACCATGGTAAGGGGCATATTAAAGAGATCTGTAAGCACAACAACCAGACCGTTATCCGTTCTCCCGGCCGCATGAATCGCATGAGTGATAAGCTGGATAATACCGAATCCCATCAGGCCGAAGGAAAGGATGTAAAGCTCTCCCTCCACCTTTCCCCAGTAAAACAGCAGGCTTAACAGTCCACCAGCCAGCAGCCAGATCATCCCGGACCTAAGGAACCTGGGGACACGTTCGGTATTTCCTGCCTGATCCTCAGCCACCAGGGTATTTTCCTTTGAAGCCGTGTTAAAAGCGGCCAGCTCTTCAGGGGAATACTCCCGTGTCCGCAAAACTGTCCACAATACCGCCAGGAAAAAGACAAATCCACCCGCGTAAAAGGACCATTTTACATTGGACGGAATGGCCTGCCCTTCATTTGGTACAGTGGATACACCAAACCAGTTGGTCATAACATAGGGGAGCGCTGAAGCAATGACTGCCCCTGTACCAATGAAAAAACTCTGCATGGCAAATCCTTTCGTGCGCTGTTCGGAGGGGAGCATATCCCCTACAAAAGCACGGAACGGTTCCATGGAGATATTGATGGAAGCATCCATGATCCATAGCATTCCGGCAGCCACCCACAGAACGGGAGAATTTGGCATGATCAGCAAGGCAATGGAGGCAAGGATGGCTCCCACCAGGAAATAGGGTCTCCTGCGTCCCAGTCGGTTCCATGTATTGTCACTCATATGGCCTATGATTGGCTGTATGATCAGTCCGGTAACCGGAGCTGCTATCCACAGGATGGGGATATTTTCCACACTTGCTCCTAGAGACTCAAAAATCCTGCTGACATTGGCATTCTGCAAAGCAAATCCGAACTGAATACCAAAAAATCCGAAACTCATGTTCCAGATCTGCCAGAAACTCAACCTTGGTTTCTGTTTCATGTGATGTTTATTTGTGACCTATCCAGGCTCTCACCTATTCAAAAATAGGTATAAATAATGACAAGTCCGCTCTCATATCGCATTATATTTCAGGCAGATGGAACGATTTCATTGCTCAGGATTCAGGTAAGTATTGATTCAAACGTTTGCGACGTTGTGTCAAAAAATTCAAAAAAAAAATCAAAAAAACGATTTCTGAATTCAGGATTTTTTTCGAAATCGTTTGCGCTGTAAAATCGGTATCTGCCATGGCCGGTACTCCGTTTTTTTATAACTTCCTTTTGATCCAAAAATCGGTACTCATGGCTAAAAGAATTTTCATTACGGGTGCTTCCGGCTTCATCGGAAAAACTGTGGTCGAGAAGCTGCTCAGGAATGACTGCCAGTTATCCTTGTTGCATCTGCCGGAAGAACCTGCGGAAAAATATTCAGACCTGAATATCATCAGGGGAGACATTACCAGGGCAGATACCCTGGCCGGAAAATTATCTGGGCATGATACGCTCATCCATATAGCCGGATCCGTGGGATTTCAGACATGGAAAAACTGCAAACAGGTAAATATTGAGGGAACCCGGAATATATTAACCGAGGCCGCTGATTCCGGGATCAGGCGCGTGATCCAAATGAGCTCGGTCTCAGTCTATGGCAGGATTCCGGATATTGCCATCACCGAAGAGCAGCCCCTTAGGAAGATAGGGGACCCATACGGGGATACGAAGATTGAAGCAGAATACCTGGTCCGGCAAATAGCAGAAGAGAATGGAATGGAATATACCATACTCCGTCCCACGGCCGTTTATGGCCGGGGAGACAATAAATTCCTGCCCAAACTGATGGAGAACCTGAGGAGTGGAAAATTCAAAATGATGGGTGACGGGAATCATTCCGTCGACCTTGTCAATGTGATTGATGTTGCCGAATCTGTAAGCCTTGTTCTGCAAAAAGACGTGAGTATTGGGCAAACTTACAATATCGCAAACGAGCAAAATCCTACCTGGAATGAATTCCTGCAGGTCGTCGTTGAAGAAATGAAAATACCTTACAGCAGCAGTTACATCCCTTATCATCTTGCTTACCGTTTAGCGGGATTGATGGAGGTGATATCAAAGATCACCGGCAACCCTCCCCGCCTGAGCCGTTATGCCGTCAGGCTGGTAGGTCGCCAGTATGATTATGTCATTGAAAAAGCCAAAAACGAACTTGGCTTTCATCCATCGGTCGATTTACTTGATGGCATTCGCACCTGCATACGGGAGCGTATCCAATCATTTTAATGATTACTGGTATATCATGCTGCCCTTGAGGGTCTCCCCTTTCAGGCGAATGGTATATCCATACAAGCCGGCCGGAAGATCGGGACGGGTTTCTGCCGGATACCAGATAAGCTCGTAATGGTCATCACCTTCCACAACAATGGTAAACTCCTCCACCATTCTGCCCAATGCATCATAAATGGAAATGACAGCTTCCCCGTAAATTCCCCCGGCCACCTCAAAGGCAATGGTGGTGGAATGGCTGAAAGGATTCGGGAAGTTCCGGCAGGTCAGCAGGATGCTGTTATGCCGGACGGGTGATTTATCAAATTCGAGCGTTTCGATTGTCGTATAACCGCCGGTAGTATAAGCGGGATCGGTTCTGTCATCGGTTTCAAAACTCCCCTTAAAGCTGGTGAACGGGCTGATCACACGGTAATCCAGGCTGATATCAATGATTACTGACTTAATGGAATCTGCCTGGCTCGTGCTGGGATTTAAACGGTAGTATTCAGTGAGTAAATCTGCAATTTTTTGTTTTGCCCAGATCTTCGGGATAAATGCATACTGGCTGATGATACTGTCAGACAATACCGGTTCATAAGCATAACCAACCGGATCGCCGAATGCTTGCCCGCTAAGGGTCAGTTGAAACGGTATATGCTCATCATATCTTCCGGCCAGTATCATTTGTTGTCCTTTGTAAAGGTTCGGAAGCCTGGACGGATAGATCTCAGAGAGCAGGTCGGGTTCGGCCATAATGGAAGTGTTGATCAGTACAGGGTTCCGGATCAAAAGGTAAAATTCTGTAATCTTATCTTCCAGCTCATCATTGCCAAGGAAATCTGCAAGGCCGTTGTTGTTGGCAGCCAGGGTGGTAAGCAGTCTTTCATTGGTGGAAGAACCAATCCCAAAAGTAAAAATGCTGATCTTCGCCTCATTCTGGACTACCAGGTTATCGACATATTCAATCAGCTGGTCGGTATCGGTAATGCCTGCAGTCTGTTGCCCGTCGGTAAAGAATATGATGATATTGGCAGTATTGGAGGATGCAGCATAGAACTGCGGGATAGCCTCTCCGAATGCGCCTGAAATATTGGTTGAGCCTGTGGCCATCAGGTGATCGATATAATCGAGTGCCGCTGACTCATTGGCAGCCGTAAAATTCACATGTTCCCCCCTGAAACTCTTAATATCACTTGCAAAATCAATAATGTTGAATTGATCGCCAAGGTTCAGGTTCTGTGTAATGAATTTTGCAGCATTCCTGGCCTGAACGATCTTATCTCCGCTCATGCTTCCGGACCGGTCAATGATCAGGGTAAATACCTTATCTATAACCTTTTGGTTTTCAGAAGGGTCGGGTTCAGCAACGAAGAGGAAAAATCCATTCCCATAGGTGTCTGGGATCATCGAATCAGGAAGGAAGGTGCTGTAACTGTACAATCCCAGTTCCTCCTGGCTGAGCATATACTGCACCGAGTAATCCTGGTTTGCCTTTTGTTCGGTTACTGAATAATAAATATTTGCCTCGGTTCCAGTATTGGTAATTGAATCAGCGGTGTGGCTCAGCAGTTTAATATCCGTAATGGTCCGGTCAGACAAGAGCCTGAACTGTAATTTTTGCAGGTCGATCAACCTGTCAATGCTGTCGGCAATCATCTCGTAGTCATTCGGATAATTGTAGTTCACCTTACCAAGCTTGTATTCCAGTAATTCAACATAGACCAGTTCGACCGTTAGCGTGGAATCCGCATGGATTGGCTGATCAAGGCTATAGACCAGGGGATTCTCCCCCAGGTATGTAAGTAATTCATAATCAAATGTTGTCGTACCACCTCCAGAGATGCTGTCCTGTTCGGTGGCCGAGAATTTCGCTTCATACCACTGGTTGTTTATTTTGTACATCAGTGAAAGGGCACTTGCCTCTACAGGCATGGGAAAGGCATACTGGATCTTCAGACTATCCTCAGCAGTGTTTAAAAAGACCTGGGTGGCTGTCGTGATGGCTACCTGTCCGTCTACAGAGACATCCACCATACTGGATATCAGAGGCAGGTATTTGATCCCGGCCGAATCGGGTATGACCACTCCATTGGCAGACAGGGAGGCCGACAGAGCGAGCACGATCATGAGGGTAACAAAATTTTTCATGGTTGGTATTTATTATTGATATACAAAATAATCTGAAGCGTATCAAAGCCACGGTGGTAAAGGTCCAATCCTTCTCACATGTCATCCTGTATTGGTTAGATGCAGTATAATCACCGAGGGTTGCTTCAGCCGGAAACAGATCCTTATATCCGCAATATTTGCAGAATTAAAGACAGATCGATGATTGGAAAATTCAGAAATTGTGCCCTGTTGATAATGACCCTGCTGATGTGTTCCCGGCCCGTAAAAATATTAGCACAGGATGCAACCGCCGTTTACTCGACGGGGGTGAACCACGGATAATTGTCCTTAGAAGCAGGTATCGCCTGAATGTCACCTTTCCCGAAGAAGGATTCAAGGTAAATTCCCAGATTTTCTATTTCCTGATCCTGTACCTTTGCCAGGAACGGATCCAGGCTACAAGATCCTTTCGCTGGGTAGTAGTCAGCGCCTGGTATTCATCTGACCCGTATCCCCATGATGGCATTCTGGTACCTTCCCTGCCAATGCTTATGGTCGCCATGATATACCCGTTGCTTGCCGCACTCAGGAATTCCTGGTTATTCAGGGCTGGTGCCTTGACTCCTTCACCTCCTTTCCCGTGGCATGCTGAACAGTGCGTGATAAACAGTTCCCTGCCCGGTCCGGCATTCCCGGGATTGTTGCCGGGGTATACATAATCCCGGTCCGAACCGCTAAATTTACGCATATAGACGATGATATCGCTGATCCCCTGCCGGTCGAGTTTTCCTGCTCCCTGCACATCCGTAGACCAGCCAAACATAGCCGTATGGGATCGGCCGCCTGAAATTGTCTCGTATAAATACCGGTCATCGGCCAGGTCCTGAAATTCTGCAGTAAGTATCGCGGGACCCGTATTCCCTTCCCCGAATTCACCATGGCACCTTGAACACAGGTAATGGTATTGTAAGTCTCCCCGTACCGGATCACCTGCTGGAAGATCAATCGGGAGATCTTCCCTGGGACCGGCACCCCAGGTGCGGATATACCTGATCAGGTCTGCCAGGTCCCTTGCACTGTAATGGGTCCAGGCCGGCATTCCGGCGGTATTTCTTCCCGAAACCAGGGTATTGAACAAAAACCGGTCGGAGGCTACGGAAAGGAAATCCCTGTTGTTCAGTGGCAGGCCTATATCACCCTGTCCCTCCGATCCATGACAGATAAGACAATCCTCCTGATAGATCTTCCGGCCATTCCGGACCGAACCGGATGCAGGGCGTAATTCTTCAAATGGGAAATCTGCATGAAATTGATTTTTCAGGCTGAGAACCAGTGAATCCAGCTCTTTGATTTTCAATCCGGAATGCATTGGAAGCCAGGAAGCCATCTGTCTGGTTCCCCGTCCATGAAGCAGGGTGAACATGATCATTTCAGGGGAAGCCACCCTGATGAAATCATAATTGCCAAGGGAAGGTACGCCCGTTTCATACACCTGGTAATCTTTCCCTTCCCCTGATTTCCCGTGACAGGCTGAGCAGATCATGGCATAAATTTGTCCGGCATGTAAAGAGCTCCGGATGCCTCGGAATTCCTGCAGGGCTTCCACCCCGATATAATCATACGAGATATCCGGTTTTGCCAGTCCCATGGTAAAGGTCACCAGAGCTTCCAGTTCTGCTTCCGGCAGGGTTATCTGCAGCATATCCGATCCCGGGGAAACCATTTCAGGATCCCGGAAATGTTCCTTCAGCCAGTTGGATACAGTTTGTTCGCCCCGGATATTCTTAAAACTGTACTCATGCTTTGTTTTTTCGCCCTGCTGGGTCAGGTCGGGACCAACAATCCCTCCCACACCTCTTGCCTGGTGGCAACCCAGGCAGCCTTCTCTTTGAAAGATCCCCTTCCCGTATATGAATGTTTCGGTACCTGCCAGGACCGTCTGATCAGAAAAAATTCCAAGGTGGCATTTCCCGCAGGATGATTCGATATAGGGTGGATGCAGCAATGGAAAATCCCAGTGGGTAAATGGTTCTTCCCCGAAGGCACTGATCCTGTCCACGGCCCTTCCCTGGCCACCATGACAGATGGTACATCCAAACTTATCGACCGTGTGCTGAATAAGGAATTCACCCGGATGCATGGTATGCGGTTGCGGCGCATCCACCATGACTGGATTTTCCATCCCCAGGTGGCAGGTCATGCAACGGTCCGTCCTGTTTAATCCTGCCGGTTTAACCTGGTGTATCCTTATACCCAATCCAGACTGGCTGGCATCCTCATCTGATTTTTCCAGCACAATATCGTGGTAATCCGATTGGATCTGTTTCCAATCCGGTAAAAACCCTTCCCTGATCCAGGCAGTAACCAACAGGATCACCAGGATGGAACCTGAAATGAGGCCAATCCATCTGAATCTCCGTATGTATTTTACTTCACTCATCAGCTCAAATAACAGGCCATTGTGATGACGACCAGTAAAACTCCCAGTTAGGTCCGCGGAACCATATCCCGATGGCAGTATATATTATGAATCCTGTCATTGTACAGGTAAACAGGGCGATGGCTGACATTCTGCTGGATCCTGTCCTGCGCCTGATCCCAACTGCCCAGATGATATAAAACAAGGCCGAAAGGGTAGCCGGATTGACCAGCATGATGATCACCTGCGGTATATCAGGGAACCAGTTCCTGAACCAGCCGTAACGGACCAGGATAAATACAAACAAAACGGTGGTAACCATGGAAAAGCCAAAGGATTGCCAGGTAAGCCTCCTGCCTGCCGCACCGGAAAACCAGACACCCATGTTTCTCTCCTCCCTGTCCATATAAGGTATGGATATAAGGAATACCAGGAACAGGACAGGTATGATCACCCCTCCTGCGAACGCGGAATAGGATACCAGCTCCTGGATCCCGAGAAAATACCAGGGAGATTTTGCAGGATTTTCCGGAAAGTCTGGATTTGCCCTTTCCCTCAGGGGGGCATCAAAAAGGAAGGCCATAACGAGCAAGGCAGCAACCGTCATTAACAGGATAGCCAGTTCGGCCCACATCACTACCGGCCAGGAATATAACTTGTCTTCGGTCTGCTCCGGTGGCCTGCTGATCCCTCCGTCCTTGCGTATTCTCCAGAAATGAACGGCGGTCAGGACCATCAGTGTAACCGGAAGGAAAATCACATGGAGCATAAAGAACCTGGATAAAGCTGCCTGGCCGACGGTTTCATCACCGATCAGCAATTTCTTGATGAAACCCCCGATATCCAGTACCTGGGTGATCCCGAGAATATCTGTCAGTTCCCGGAAGGAGGCGGCGATATTTGAACCGATGGTGACTGCCCATAATGCCAGCTGGTCCCATGGCAACAAATAACCGCTGAAATTCATGAACAGCACCACCACGAGTATGGATACCCCGATGATCCAGTTCAGCCTGCGCCCGGCCATGTATCCCCCGGTAAAGAAAACACGGATCATGTGAAGGAATGATACCAGGACCATCCCATGTGCAGCCCAGCGGTGGATATTCCTGATATATCTGCCGCCAGGCAATACAAAAACGATGTCTTTTACGGAATTATAAGCCCGTTCCACAGAAGGCGTATAATTCATCATCAGGATGACACCGGTCAGGATCATGACCACGAAAAGACACCCCAGAATCAGACCGAGTCCGAATGTATAACTGGTTTTAAGCGAATGAGGATGTACTTTGTTGGCGTGGATGTGCAGGAAAAAATTCCTGTTGATCCTTCCCAACCTTTTTCTGTTATCGTCGCTGATCCCGGGTGACATTTACAGGTATAATTTTTCCTCCGGTGATACCAGCCGGCCCAGGTCCACCACAATTTGCCCATCGACATCTTTTTTCAGTTCAAACCATGGCAGATCTTTTGTTGCAGCGCCTGAGACAACCTCCCCCAGTTCATTGTAACAGGATCCATGGCAGGGGCATTGAAAACCATCATCGCTTTTTTCTATCACACAGCCCAGGTGGGTACAGATGGCTGACACGGCCCTGATTCCCTGATGATCACGGTATACAAACAATTTTCTGTCAGCCATGTAGGTAAAGGTATTGACCGGGAAATTATTTACACGACCGATCTTGAATCGACGCTGGTATTGGGTCAGGCGGGGGACAAATTGCCTGAGCAGGCTTATGGAGGCCAATACACCGGCCCCTACAGCGGCCCATGCCGAGAACCTCCTTATGAAATCCCGGCGTGAGTGATGTTGGCTATTTAATGGCTCCTGCACTTTTACTGGTTGGAAGGTAAATTTATTAAGTTTCTTTCTGAATTATGGCAATAAAGGTCTGTAAGAAGGTTATTTTTATAGTTTTAAAATAAATTGTGCCCGGTTTTTTATCATGGAAAGAGACAATAAATCCAACTTCATACTGTCTTTACTGCCAGTTTTTTTCATTTTTGCCCTGGCTTTCAGTACATGTAAAAATAAATCCGGTGACAGGCCAGGAAACGGTGTGAATAATCAGGTTACAGCGGGACCGGAATATATTGGGAGGGAATCCTGCAAGGAATGTCATCCACGGGAATATGAACTCTACCAGGGCTCAGACCATGACCTTGCGATGGATCATGCCACGGATGAAACCGTACTGGCTGATTTTAACAGCAGCTATACGCTGCATGGAATCGAAACCCGTTTCTTCAGGCAGGATGGCAAGTTCATGGTCAATACCGAAGGGATTGATGGTGAAATCGGGGATTTTGAGATCAAGTACGTATTTGGCATCAGGCCCCTGCAGCAATACCTTGTCGAATTCCCAAGGGGCGCATACCAGATGCTTCCATTCTGCTGGGATACACGACCGGCCGGGGAAGGTGGCCAGCGCTGGTTCCATATCTATGACCAGGAAAGGATCCCCCCTCATGATATTTTATACTGGACCCGGATCACTCAGAACTGGAATTACATGTGCTCTGAATGTCACTCGACCAATGTAAGGAAGCGTTTCAACGCCGAAACCGAAACTTACCATACATCCTGGTCTGAGATTGATGTTTCCTGTGAATCCTGTCATGGTCCGGGTTCAAGGCATGTTGAATGGGCCCGGATCGTTGAGCAGGGAGGCAACCCGGAGGCCTATCCGGGCATGGGACTGATGATCAGGTTGAAGGACCAGGACAATGCTTCCTGGATTTTCAATATGGAAACAGGTACGGCCAAACGGTCAGTGCCAAGAACAAACCGCACCATGGTTGATATGTGTGCACGCTGCCATGCACGCAGGGCAATTATCAGCGAAGAATACATCTACGGTAGGTCATTTCTGGATATGCATTCCCCGGCACTGCTTGATGAGGGACTCTACTTTGCCGA
>Ga0111175_1025_pt1 | contig 27456 bp, 13 predicted proteins | sample DeeMarSWOR324_28_FD_80228 | JGI IMG/M metagenome (GOLD analysis project Ga0111175, IMG submission 80228) | Bacteroides sp. SM23_62
TGGGATAGTTATATTTACGGAAAATTGATCCCGTCCGAACCATGCCAAGAATGCTGCTTTTCCTCGTTCCGCTCTTATTAAGCCAGCCATCTTTCCCGCAGGCCGATCCGCTTGCGCATAATGAAGCCTCCCTTAAGGAACTGTTTGAGCAATTATACCTTGCCGGATCAGATACTGAAAAAAAGCAGCTGAATGATTCCATCCTGCAGGTTATGACCCGCCTCATGGCATCCCCCGGATCATTCGGTTATCCCTTCGACAGCCTCAGCAGGATAGGGAATGTAATATCCCCTGACAATGCATTCCGGATCTTCACATGGAATATCCCTTTATCCGGGTTTGTACATGAATACCACGGGATCATTCAGGTAAATGCCGGTAAAAAGCCTTCCTGCCAGGTATTCCTTTTGCAGGATCAGGCCCGGAGGCTGGAGGACCTTCTCCATGCCGGGACGACCGCTGAGAACTGGCCCGGTATGCTATACTACGAGGTATTGCGCAGCAAGGCCGGCAGGGATGTCATCTATACGCTCATTGGCTATCACTTCAATGACCGGTTCTCTGATAAGAAGATCATCGACGTTATGTATTTCGATGAAAACCAGGAGCCGGTTTTCGGAAGGCCGGTTTTTCAAACCGAGGACGGAATCCAGCACAGGGTTATTTTTGAATATTCCGGTGAAGTCGTGATGACGGTCCGCTACAATCCTGATATGAAAATGATCGTTTATGACCATTTGTCTCCCATAGAACCCGAACTGGAAGGAAACCTGCGGTTTTACGCACCGGATTTTTCATATGACGGATACAGGTGGAAAAGCGGAATGTGGATACACCAGTCCGATATAGATGTGAGGAACCGGTAGCCCCTTCCTGCTGAAAACACATGACGAATTGTCAGTTCATTTCCCTTGGCATATCATTTGATCCGAGCGGGCCAGAGACCATTGAATTTTGTTTTAAATAAATCGTACGAAAATGCAAAAAGGGAAAATTGATGTAACCACTGAGAATATCTTTCCGATCATTAAAAAATTCCTGTATTCTGAACATGAAATATTCCTCAGGGAACTGATATCGAATGCCATCGATGCTACGCAAAAATTAAGGACTCTTGCTTCCGTAGGGGATTACAAGGCGGAACTGGGTGACCAGACCATACGGGTCAGCCTGGATAAAAAGAAAAAAACCCTCACGGTTTCTGACCGCGGGATTGGCATGACCGGTGAAGAGATCAAAAAATACATCAACCAGATCGCCTTCTCGAGTGCCGAGGAGTTCCTGGAGAAATACAAGAACCAGAGCAATGCGATCATCGGCCATTTCGGCCTGGGATTCTATTCCTCTTTCATGGTGTCCGACACGGTGGAGATCCTGACCAAATCTTATAAAAAAGGCTCCAAGGCCGTCAAATGGTCCTGTGACGGCAGTCCGGAATATACCCTTGAGGATATTGACAGAAAGGAAGTTGGCACGGAAGTTATCCTGCACCTTGACAAGGAATCGAAGGAGTTCCTGGAAGAATCGAGGATAGAAGAAATGCTGAAGCGGTATTGCCGTTTCCTGCCGATCGAGATCGCCTTTGGCAAGGAAAAGGAATGGAAGGATGATAAATACGTTGAAACCGATAAGGACAGGATTATCAATGAAACCAAACCCCTGTGGACAAGGAAACCTGTTGATCTGAAGGACGAGGATTACAAGAAATTCTACCAGGATCTGTATCCCATGTCGGAGGAACCGCTTTTCAATATCCACCTGAATGTGGATTATCCCTTCAACCTTACCGGCATACTATATTTCCCCCGTATCAAGAGCAACATAGAGATCCAGAAGAACAAGATCCAGCTGTTCAGCAACCAGGTATTTGTGACTGACAGCGTGGAAGGGATCGTGCCCGAGTTCCTTACCCTCCTGCATGGCGTTCTGGACTCACCCGATATTCCCCTGAATGTATCAAGGAGCTATCTGCAGGGCGATCCCAATGTAAAGAAGATCAGCGGGCATATCACCAAAAAGGTGGCCGACCGCCTCGAGGAGATATTCAAGAACAACAGGGATGAGTTCGAGAAAAAATGGGATGACCTGAAGTTGTTCATCAATTACGGGATGATGACCGAGGAGAAGTTCTACGACCGTGCGGCCAAATTTGCCCTGCTGAAGAACACCGACGGCAAGTACTTCACCTTCGAGGAGTATGAAAAACTGATCAAGGAAAACCAGACCGACAAGCATAAATCACTGGTCTACCTGTACGCCACCGACAAGCAGGAACAGTTGGGCTTCATTGAGACTGCAAAGAACAGGGGATATGATGTACTGCTCATGGATGGACACCTGGATACCCATTTCCTGAATCACCTGGAAACCAAGTTCAAGGATTCGAGGTTTGCCCGGGTGGATTCAGATATCATTGATAAACTGATCATGAAGGAAGACCTGGCGGCCACAGACCTGTCGGCACGTGACCAGCAGGAACTGAGAACCGTTTTTGAGAGCCAGCTGCCCGGCGGGGCCAATTATATGGTCAGTTTTGAAAACTTGGGAGAAAATGCACAGCCAGTATTGATTACACAGTCTGAATGGACACGACGGATGAAAGAGATGTCCGAGCTGAGCGGCGGACCCAATTTCTACGGGGAACTGCCCGATTCCTTTAACCTGGTGGTCAATGCCAGCCATCCGCTGGTAAACAGGGTCAAAGAGGCCAAGGATAAGTCCACCGGCAAAAAGATCGCGGACCTTGATGAGAAACTCAAACCTTTTGAAGAGGATAAAGCTTCCCTGGAAAAAGAAAAGGAAGGCAAAAAGGAGGAGGAAATACCCCAGGCGCAAAAAGACAAACTCGAGAAGGTCGGCAAGAAGATAACGGAGCTGGAAGAGCAGAAAAAAACCGTACTCACTGAATATGGCCGCAAGAACAAGATCGTGAAACAGCTGATCGATCTTGCCCTGCTGTCCAACAATATGCTGAAAGGGGAAGAACTCGTCAAGTTCGTGAAGCGGAGCGTGGAGCTTATTAAATAAGCTACTTCGAAGCTTATGCTATGGTGTTATCTCTATATTATTCAGGCCTGGTAATGAAAGAGAATGTATAAGGTTCTTTCAGGTGGGTCCCGAAAATATCCCTGGCTTCCGTACCAACAGTTACCGTATATTTTGTATTGTATTTCAGGGAACTGCTGAGCGTGAAGTCCAGCCTTGTCTTTGAATTACTGTACCACTGAAGTGTGCCGCTTGCAGCAGGTAAAATTTCCAATGCATCCTCAACGGATGATTTGATCATATATGTATTGAAATAAAGCCGGATATCCTGGGATGTTGATACGAACAGTTCACCATTGTTCGGATACGTACTGCTCAGTCCGACTTCAGCCGTTGTAAAACTGAACTGGAAAGGATAGCCCAGTTTATTTCCATCGCGATCCATGGCGACAGAATCAATGGTTATGGTATATTTGGTGTCAGCCCTCAGCACACCGCCTGTATAAATCACCAATTCATTAAACTGTGGCCAGATGAAAATAATGTCTGATGCCGGGGTCATATACAGGGCATTTTCTGTTGACTCATGATCCATATTGCGGGGGAAAGTGATACGTATACCACTGCTCAGCAGTAATTCGACATCAACGTCACCATGATAAGGCATGGTCTGGATACCGTTAAGGGTACTCGATGATTGTACGGTACTGAAACTGAATTCAAGGGGAAACCTAAGGTGATTCTCCGACGTATCTTTGGCTGCAGTGGATAGATGCACCCGGTAAGTCGTATCGGTATAGCTGTCTTTCTGGGAAACCCTGTAACTGAAGGAAGTTATTTTACTGAATGTGGTAATGGTTGCGCCCGGATCAAAACCTCCCGCGTTCCATGCATCTTCATAATAGATCCATGTCGGAGCCTGCGAATACTGTCCCCAGTAAAAGATCCCCTCCGTCGGCGGGTTCGTTGAAAATGCCTGTTCAACACTTTCACGGTCCATGGGTTGCGTAAAGGTCATGGATATGGTCAGCCGCGAAAACCGGTTATTATATACGATCTCGTCATTATCTTTCGGATAATAATCGGCTACCAGATCAGGTACGGTAGAAAGATCAATTTCCCCGATATAGGTAGTACCGGCTCCTGTAACCAGGACATTGGATTTCTTATAGATACGGTAATTGGGTGCCTCGATCGATACATCATAATTGCCCAGGGCAAGGTCTGCAATCTCAAAAGACCCGTCCGTTGGATCTATGGCCGTGGAATCAACAGGATCGACCTGGCTGACATAAACCATGGCCTCACTTTCAGTCTGAATAACTTTCCCGACAATGTTGCCATGATATGCATCGTTGTATAATCGCGGATCCGTTTCGTAATAATTTTTTTCACATCCGGAAAGTATCAAACCAATCAACAGGAAAGTGAATACAATCAGGGTTTTCATGATCTGGCGTTTTAATGGTTACTCTAATTAAATAAGATGAAATTCAGCTGGTTATGGTTGCGTGAATAAGCTTGTATATCTAAATTCCCCGACAATAAGACAATCAGGGGTAGATATAAGGTAAGATTATGTCAGGGCAATAGATAATCAGAGAATATGGAAGAAAATCAGGGACCTGCCATCCGAATTAATCCAAAAATCCTACACACCTTAAATGTTGTCCTTGGGGAATATGAGATTAAAATCTCAATTTATCGGGGGAGTAATCCCGGTCTTACCGATCAAGGCTAAATCATTTTAGAGTTATTGCTTTATGATTTTCTCCGTCCTCACATAATCCCTGGCCTTTACTGTAATGAAATAGACTCCCTTCTGGAATTTTGAGAGGTCGACCTTGCAGGTATTTGATGAGAAGTTCCTCCAATATAATTTTTGTCCGTTCAATGATGTGATTTCAACAGTGTATGTCCCGATCACTCCAGTCTGAATTGTAACCAGATCATTTGAAGGATTGGGATAAATTTTAATATTGCTACTGAATGATCTGGAAGCTATATTAATAACATAAACATCAGTCACATTGATTGTTACGGTTCCAGTGTCGGTGTGAGGCCCATTCAGTTCTTTGGCAACAATGGTTAATATAAATAGTCTAAATTTCTCAGTTTCATAGTCCAGGGAATCTGGATTAGCAACCCTGATATAACCAGTCGACATACTAAGGGAAAAGGTATTATTGATATTGCCATCTAATATTTCATAGTATATTACATCGCCATCCGGATCCTCGGCACTAACAATACCAACTAAAGTTAATGCTGGACTGTTTTCATCAATACTAAATATTGTGTCATTGAATATAGGGGGATTATCATTGATATTCATCAGCTCAATATGGACCTTTCCATCGTCAGAGGTAGTTCCTGAGATAACATTGTGTTCGGCCTGAATTAGTAAATTCCAGCTTGTCGATTTCTCATAATCAAGTTTCGTACTGTCAGGGACCAGGATCTCGTGTGTTGTGGTATCTATTTCAAAAATATTTTCCGGATCGGCTTCAATAATCGAATAGCTTACGCTGTCACTTTCCCATCTTGAGGTATCCAGATATATTTTCCCAACGACAGCACTGTTCTCATACACATTGAACCACTGGTCGGGTAGTATCAGCGGAGAATATGCGGTGTTATATTCTTCCACAGTGGAAAGCGCAAGTGGCGGCCAATCCACAGCACCTCCCATGGCATAGATCATACTGTCAACAGCGCAGGCACCAAGGCCATATCTTGCTGTTGGCATATCACACAATGTATCCCAGGTATCCGTGGCTGGATTATACCGAAACACATTTGTGAAATTACCCAATCCAGGTGATGAACCTCCAACTGTATAAATCATACTGTCAACCACACATGCACCGAAATATCCATTTTTGATAGGCATATCGGCCTTTTTTGTCCAGCTATCAGTCTTTGGATCGTATTCTTCTACAGTCCTTAGTCCCTGTGGTTTATTTCCTCCCATTGCATAGATCTTCCCATTCACCACGCATGTAGACAATGCATATCTTGCAGTGGGCATATCCTTTTTTGTTGTCCAGGTATCAGTAACTGGATCGTATGCTTCCACAACATTTAGAATCGTAAGGGCAGTATCACCACCTCCAATAACATAAATTGTGTCATTAACGACACAGGCAGATGCCGCAATTCTTGCTGTTGGCATATCCCTCTTCGTTGTATCCCACGTGTCCGTGGCTGGATCATATATTTGCACAGTCGGGGTCGGGTGCGCTTCCATAATTTTGAAGATACTATCCCCTCCAAAGACATAGATTTTTCCACCATATACACATGAAGTCGAAGTAACTCTAGGGGCTGGCATATCTGCCTTCGTCGTATCCCAGGTGTCCGTAACGGGATCATATACTTCCATTATTGAGAGGGCTGGGCCTTCAACTGCTACCCCTCCAACAGCATAAATCTTATCGTCGACAACACCACATGAAAACCAATATCTTGCAGTCGGCATGCTCGCCTTCGTTGTCCAGTAAGAATCACCTTGTGCCAGGCCAGTTGAAGTCATGCTCAACAATCCAACGTGCACTGACAAAGAGATGAGAACCATGTTCGTAATTTTTCTTTTAAATAACATTTCTCTCCTCCTTTATTATATTAACAAATTAAAGTTGTTAGCTTGATATTTAGATGGATGCTTAGTCCAATGAACCTGGCAAGCCAGATTCATTGAAAAGATTGAAAGAAGCGTTAGCGGGTAAATCTTTTTCATGACAATAAATTTTGATGTTATTCATTGACATGGAATGGAGATTTGTTCCAATATTTCAAAAGATGTAACCGGGATACATAAAAATACGATTGGGGAATGTGCCAATGCTAACACTTTTGTCTAAAAACAGGCAAGAAAAGTCTCAAAGATAGATTGAGTTAATCATCTGCCAACCAAATCCTTATTCATAATGAGAATGGCAGGTAATGCAATGCAGTAATCAGTTTACAACCGATTTCTTATATGCGGAAGGATTCACGCCGAAATACTCCCTGAATGACCGTGCAAAGTAGGAAGGGGTTTGAAATCCTACTTCATACATAATTTGCGCTATGTTTTGCTTGCCCGCGAGGATGAGCTCCGCAGCTTTTTTCAACCGCATGATCCGGAGCAGTTCGCCGGGACCGCAACCTGTCAAAGCGCTAATCTTCTTAAACATCTGGGCCCGGCTCATATTTAGTTCCCCATACAGGTTGTCAACATTGTATTCAGGATTGCCCATTTTCTGGCGGAGGATATCCAGGATCTTTCGCAGGAGTTTATCCCCGGGAATCCGGACAGTCTCCTCAAACGGTATAATCCTGAATTCTTCCAGGAATTTTTCTCTTAGCATCCTCCTCTGCTCGATGAGGTTTTTTACTCTTACCAGTAGCTCTTCGGCATCAAAAGGCTTAATGAGGTAGTCATCGGCCCCTGTTTTCAATCCCTCCAGCTTGCTGCCCCTGTCAGCTCTGGCAGTAAGCATAATGACGGGAATATGGCTGGTCCGTCCATCGTTTTTTATATTTTTACACATCTCTATTCCATCCATTTCCGGCATCATGAGATCGGTGATTATCAAATCCGGTATCATGTCAGTGGCTTTGGTCAATCCTTCCCTGCCGTTTTCAGCCTCCAGGATAAAATACCCACTGGCCAGGTTCCGGGATATATAATCCCTGAGATCAGTATTGTCTTCAACGACAAGGATAACCGATTCATCCTTGTCTTTTACCCCGGTATGTACTTCAGGAAGTTCAGTCTTTACTGGTTTCACTGGATCGATTATTACGTCAATCGGTTCTTTATCTGTATCCAAACCAACTGTCACAATCTCATCTTCCTTGAACAATGCCTTTGATACAGGAAGTTTCACCGTAAATGTACTTCCCTCTCCGGCTTTGCTTCTGACATGGATCTCACCCCTGTAAAGATCCACCAGTTCTTTGGTCAGTGCCAATCCGATTCCGGTACCTTCCTTTACCCTGGTATCAGAATCACTCGCCTGGTAAAACCGGTCAAAGACATTTTCCAGTTTTTCTTCAGGTATTCCTATTCCCGAATCTGATACAGTAATTTCAATTTCCTCAGGAACCTTATCCGCCGGAGAAAGATTATATTTGAGGACTACCTGGATTACCCCTCCCGGATCGGTAAATTTGAATGCATTGGAAACAAGGTTAGTAAAGATCTTTTCCAGCTTGTCCCGATCGAAGTAAACCAGAGAGGGGATCTCAGACAGGTCATATTCATAGTTGATGTCCTTACTCTCTGCAAGTGAGAGGAAAGACAGTACAATTGCTCTGATAAATGCTGAGAGATTACCTTCTGAAACCTGCAATTTGGCTTTACCCGTTTCCAGTTTGGAGATATCCAAAAGCTGGTTGATTAGTTTCTGGAGCCGCCGGGCATTTCTTTGTATGGTTTGCAGTAAGCCCCTGTTTTTCGTTGATAACTCCGTTAAGTTCTTTTTCAATTCCTCGACAGGTCCCAGTATTAATGTAAGTGGAGTACGGAACTCATGTGAAATATTGGCAAAAAAACGGGATCTCATATGATCGAGTTCCTCGACTTTCTCTTTCTCCATTCTTTCAATTTCAACGGCTGTCCGGAGTTTTGCCCTGCTCAGAATGTATCGCCTGTATAAAAGGATGATTCCAATAAGAATGGATCCGTAAACCAAATACGACCACCAGGTAAGCCAGGGAGGTGGGTTTATGGTGATATTCAGAGAGGTCCCAACAGGATTCCAGATACCATCGTTGTTTGCTCCGGAAACCCGGAAGGTATATTCTCCGGGCTTCAGGTTCGAATAAATAGCGAAATTCCTTGATCCGGAGTAAATCCAATCCATATCCAATCCTTCCAGCATATATTTGTATTGATTCAATTCAGGATCCAGGTAATTTAATATGGTGAATTCAAAAGACAAATGATCTTGATTGTGCTTAAGCTCCATTTGATCCGTATACGTAATGGATTTCTTCAATACTGACTCCTCGCCAGGGAGAACAGTACGATTGTGAATTTTAAAGTCTGTAATCCTAACGGGTGCAATGTATTGGTTTAATTGAATACTGTCCGGGTAAAAAGATATCATACCCCTTCCTGTCCCAAAAAATATTTCTCCATCATTGCTTATACATGCAGCCTCAGGCCAAAAGTAATTATGAGGTGAACCATGCCTTGCAAAATAATTAGTGAAGGTCTCTGATTGCAGGTTAAATTTTGACAATCCATTTTTAGTGCTCAACCAGAGATTTCCCCTTCCATCATCAATGATACTTTGTATCTTGTTGGAAGGAAGACCATGGTCAGTGGTAAAAAAATCAATCACAAACTCAATCTCTTCCGTCCCTGTTTTTAAACGTTTAGTTAATTTTACGAGCCCTTGATAATAGGTTCCCAGCCAGATGTTACCTTTACTGTCGATATACGAGGTCAACGATTGGGGCAAACTTATCACTGTTCCCTCACTATTAACAGGCTGGCATTGAATAACCTGAGATGCCATAATGGCATCCTCATCTATCCTGGCAAAAGGCGGCATGATTTTATAAACACCCGCCCTGCCTATAGCCCAGAGTATGTTTGATGCAGTTTCGTGTCTGATCATTAATCCTCCACCAGGAAGTTTATCTTCAGCGGAAGGATTATCAACCAGCCGTATGAACATATTTTCTTTCCTGTCATAGTAAAACATTGATCTGTATAGTCTTCCAATCCATAACCTTCCCTGGCTGTCTTCAAAAATATGGTTTATGTAGGTTAATTTGATTTCATACTGTCCTGTGCCATCAACAGGATCGGGTAAATGTCTCTCAAATTGCACAGCTGAACCCTCTGACCTTGACATACTTAATAATCCGTTATAGTTTGTACCTATCCAGAAGGTTCCTTTGATGTCCTGGTATATTCTCGGCGTGGAATATGGGAGTGATTGATCTGACAAGTCCCCATAATGCTGTTTAACCGAATTGTTCATCTGGTCTAAACAGAATAGACCATACCAGGTCCCAAACCAGATTATATTCTTATTCTCAGGAAGAATGCATATAACAGGATTTTGTAAACTCGGATCTGAATCATATATCCTGAAATTCCTTGTTTTTTTGGTGATTTGATGAATGCCATCCTGGGAATAAAACCAGATGGCACCTATATTGTCTTCCATCAATGGCCTTAAAAGAAATCGAAAAGGAAATGTATAGGTATATACATGGGTATGTTCCCAATGAAATTTTAATTGCAGATCTTGGTCGTAACAATATATTCCATCGTATGTTCTTATCCAGATATTTCCGGATTCATCTTCCAGTATGGAGCAGATATTCTGATCGTGCAGGTTATTGGAATTTCCTGGTTCATTTAAATATCGTTTAAGTGTTTGTTGTTTTCGATCAAACAAGTATAATCCCCTGGTACTAGCAATCCAGGTCCTCCCAGATCTATCCTCGCAGAATCCTGTGGTTTCAAAGCACTTTTTAATTATTTCGAGTGATTCTGATTCAATATCAAATCTCCGTAATTCGTTATTACCGCATATCCATAGATAGTTCTCTCTATCCAGATAGATATCATTGACAAAGTAGGGTATTTCATACGGGGTCGACTGCTCCCAGCTGATTTTATATTCTTTGGTTGATCCGGTCTTTTTATCAAGCCTGCTGAATCCAAAAAAAGAAGAAAACCATAATTGCCCTTCTCTATCTTCAACAAAATCAGTTACCTGGTATGATGCTTTCAGGTAATTTTTAAAAGTCTCTGTTAATCTATCAAACCTGTAGAGCCCGCCATCTGTACCTACCCAAATATCGCCATCACTGTCTTCAAAGATTTCAAGCACCCTGTCCTCCTTGAGAGAATTGGGATTCTGAGGTTCATTACGGAAGATTTTCATACCTGATCCATGGTAACGGTATAGGCCGTCCTCTGAACCAAACCAGATGAATCCTTCACTATCCTGCAAAATACATAAACCCTGAAAGTTTATTAATTCACCTTTCAAAGGGATAGTGTATACTTCATAATCAAAGGACTGGGCCCAGATGCTTTTACCGTTCACACCCGGGAGGAGGTGAAGAATGAAAGATGAGATGATACAGATCTTTACGAAATGTTTCATCATGATCATCTTTACAACTACGAAAATTCAATATAAATTTATTCAAAATGAATCAAGAAGTCAATGAATTGGGCTGGTAACGATTATCGGGTAAAGTAATAGGATTTAATCTTCTAATTGGCTATGATTTGGATCATCTTGAAGACACTGGCTTTGTCTGATGCCTAAAATGTCCGGTGATTCTCAGATCGATGTTCTTAACTAATAGCGATAATAATAATATTAATAGATGATGACCGCTGGATCACAAAAACGCCCCCAGCACTGCACCGGGGGCTATTTATCGACGTTCGTTTTTCTGGGCTATTCAATAATAATTTTTTGTGTAAAGCTTATTTCTCTCGTTTCAATATTCAACAAGTAAAGCCCAGCAGGTAAATTGACATTAATGGAGTTGACTTGGCTTTCATATTCATTCTTAAAAACAGTTTTTCCATTCATGTCTTTTATATCAAGCATTATGAGGCCATTTTGTTTTTCTGAAAATTCCAAACGAAAGTTACCTTTACTGGGGTTTGGATAAAGTTTGAATAATGGCACCAATTCTTTTTCGCCAATGCTGGTTATGGTAAATGAAAAAGCCTGGGAATACACTTCACTCCAGCGACCAAGATCATCTTTGCAACGAATATATAATACATGATCGCCACTACTTATAGTAGAAACATCTACATCAAAATTCACGGTTAAATCATTGCCTGTTGTGGCCAGGCTAACTGGTGTACCACTCCCAAAACCAGGATCAGCGTCAATAAAGTATTCGATATTATTTATTTCCTTGGCTGAATCGGATGGTAGTTTAAAAACATAAAAAATTCTTTGAGTAGGGTGGCTCCACCTGCCTAAATCATCGCGTGCCCTTACACTTATAAAATGAAATCCTTCTGATAGAGATTGTATGGCTGCATCAAAGTCTATTGTTATGTTATTACCGGGTGAAGTAACTGTAACCGGTGAGGCTAATCCAAAACCAGGATCAGTTTCAATGAAGTATTCGAGCCGGTCTATTTCCTCAGCTGAACCAGAGGGTAGTTCAGAAACATAAAAAATTCTTTGAATAGTATGGCTCCACCTGCCTAAATCATCACGTGCCCTTATATTGATTACATGAAAGCCCTTTGCTAAGGATTGTAAATCTGCTGTAAGGTTCAAGGTCAGGTCATCTCCCGGTGATGTTACTGTAATTGGAGTTGCCAATCCAAAACCTGGATCGCTTCCTATAAAATATTCTGCTTTCGTTATTTCCTGTCCGATGCATAGCGCTGGGCTAAGTAATACAAACAGGATAAATATGTATTTTTTCATTTGCTTATCTTTTGGTTTCTTTATGTGGTCGGCTGTAATATTCACAAAATAATCATCACGGTTGGCGTGCAATGAGCCCCCGGGGATGATTTTAAATTTTGAAACTTAATTTCCCGACTTTACTTTAATTGTAACCGATAAGCCTGCTTCTGAATCCGCTGTTGCAGGAATGGTAGCCTCATAAATATGTGGTAGATCTGGTAGGCCGGATAAAACATAGGGAGCTGTACCGCCAAAGGCACCACAGTCAACATCTCCAATGCCAGCACCAATGGCAGGTGAACCTGCTTTTAATTGCCATCTCCCATCGGTGCTGAATTCCAAGGAGCCATCAAAATCTTCAAATACCAGGGACATATCAATATTATATTGGTTGCCATTGGCATTGGTGCCGTCTATGGCCAAAATATTATTGTTGATGGAATTGCCTGTATTTGTTACTATCTGTCCACTCTCATGGACAATTATATTGTTTTGTATGGTTGAATTATAACAATTTATAAGATAATTAATAATACCAGTCCCAATTAACACATTATTGCTAATTTGCACGGAACCACTCCCAGCGGATAAATTGATATTTTGTTTAACTATATTGTTTGAAATTACCGAATTTGTAATTAATCCGCCACCAGTAGTTGAAATACTCGAACGTATGTTGTTTTGAATAATAAGTATATTATTTATAGAATTGTACAAATATATACTGTAAGCGTTGCATTTTTTAACCGTAATATTATCCACATTTATAGACACACTGTTTATTTCACATCCTATAATAACGCTTCCATCCGAACCTGTTTCAAATGAAATACTATTGAGCTCAGCTTCAAACGTATTTGCCTGTGTATTTGGGTTTTCATCCAGAAAAAATCCTGGCCCAATAATGGTAACACTGTTGGTTATATTGGCACTGGGATATGCTGTTACCGAACTCTCCACATAAATGGTATCACCGTTACTTGCATTGTCATTTGCATCCTGCAAATTGGTATAATCTGCATCAATATCCGGGTTGTTGTTCACCCTTATTAAGTTTTGGCTATTGATTATTCCGCAAGTAAATATTACAACCAAGGTTATTAAAAATTGTTTTTTCATAGCTTTTAGATTTATTAATATTTAATCATGATTCCCACCTATAATATACAAAATATTTAATTGCAAACCAGTTGTTTACGATTTTATTTTATGCTTTTTTTGTGCATAGGTCTCTCCTGATAGGTAATGATATTTTTCATTCCATGTTTTTTCTCAATCCGGGGTAATATTCCCTATTTGTGATAAATGAAGTAAAATTGCATCCATCACAGCATCAGCCAGATATTGTTTTTCAAGATCAGCGCTCGGTGATTTAAATGGAAGAACGGCAATGGATTTTAAATTGAGATATAGACATATTATAAAAATGTCAATGAATAAGCCTAATATTTAATCGGGTATTTCCCTGACTAAACCCTACCTTAACTCAGCGTCCAGGTTTTGGGAGTAAGTCCACTTTTTTGACAAAGTATTTGAAAACATGCACAGAAAGGGATAAAAATTGGACCATGTATTTACTTTTTTCACCATCCTTGCCATTTTCATCGCCTGTCTGGGTGTATATGGACTGGCAGCCCTGACAGCAGAACAGCGAACAAAGGAGATAGGTATCAGGAGAGCGATTGGGGCTTCTGCTGGAGATATTATAAGGATACTTTCCAGAATATACCTTAACTTAGTGACAGTTGCCACCCTTATCGCCTGACCACTAGGGTATATTTTTGTGAATAAATGGCTCCTGGGATTCCCGTTTCAAACAAGCATTGGCGTAGCTGTATTTTTGTATTCCATAGTGATTGCCCTTATGATTGTGATATCCTCGGTCAGCTACCATTCTGTGAAAGCAGCACTGACAAGTCCTGCCAGTACATTAAACTATGAATGAATGATAAGCTGCAAGATCTTGACACAATCTTAACAAAACCAGATCAATTCTTTAAGAAAATATGCTGGAAATTTGCCAACTTGTAAGATTATTAAATTGATTCATAATGATTTTCTGATAACTGGTGATTAAGAAAAAAGGAGAGATTCAAAGAAGAAGGATCATTGTCTATTATGTCCTTGCCATTGTTCTCCCCTGCCTGATCCTGGGCATTCTTGCATTCCGGGGAATTAAAAATGACCAGGCCCTGGTGGAACGTGAGCAAAGGAGAGACTTGCTGGAAGCCGGCCAACAAATCATAGAGGAAACAGATACTTATCTCTCATCCATTGAAAATAGTCTGGCTGATTTAATTGACACAGCCACGATTCCCCAGGAAATAATATTCAATAATTCCCTCTTAAGCCGCTTCAGTGCACAATACCAGGCTGTAGCAGGAATATTTTTTATATCTGGAGGCGGTGTACCTTCCCTCTTAAACAACGGATTGCTATATATACCTGATCATCTTTTAACTGTTTCGCATGGGGCAGTTTCCCGATCCCGGCATTTTACCTGGGAAAGAGGCTGGCAATTTGAGTTCAGGAAAAAAGATTACCAGAAAGCACTCGAATATTATCAAGGCATCCTGCCAAATGTCACCGGAGCACAATCAAGGGGAGAGATTTTAAATGCCATCGCCCGGATTCAGAAGAAACTGAAACTGGATGATGAAGCATTGGAAACATATGATTTGATATGGAATGACTACCCGCATGTATTTATTCAAAACAAGATCCCATTGGGAGCGGTTGCATTAGTGGAAAAGAGCCTGCTGCATATGGAAAGAAAGGATACCATCCCCGCATTAAAAACCATCCACTTACTGATAAGTCAAATGCAAATACCCGTGTGGGAACTGGGCTATTCCCATTATGCCAACTTTCTATCTAATATAGAGGAAATTATCTTCCGATGTGAAAGGTCCACAGAAGAGGAAACAATTTGCTGGCTGCAGAGGATCTGGTCTTCGAAAGACAGTTTATCGTTGTCTGAGAAGCATACGGAGTACCTGCTGGCATTTCTGGGAAATAGTGATGTTATACTGGACGATATAGAGCCAGGTGGTGGTCGAAATAATTGTCGCAGGTATAAAACCAGTATCAACGGTAGATCATATCTCTTTTCCATTTTAGCTGGAAACGAATATGAACAGTGGGGTTTGATCATGGATCCCGGCCACCTCCTGAATGATACTATTCGTCCATTGATACTCAATATCGCAGAACAATCAAATTTTTGCTGGGAGGTAACAGGCCTAAATGGTGAGCTGCTTTTAAAGTCAGCATTTATACCTGAAGATACCCCTCCCGTGTATGTAATGTTTCCAGCGAACCTGCCTTCCTGGACACTGACAATATACCCGGGAGATTCAGGATTGTTTGTTTCCCTTTTTCGTCGGGGAGAAGGGCTTTTCTTTTATATTTTCGTTGCCATATTGATCATACTGGCCGCCGGTCTGTTTTTCACCCTCCAGACCGTCAATCATGAACTGCATCTTTCAAGGATGAAGTCCTACTTTATGTCCACTGTCTCACACGAGTTTAAAAGTCCCTTGACATCCATCAGGCAAATGGCCGAGATGCTGGTCCGGGGCAGGGTCCCTTCCCCGGAGAGACAGCAAAAGTATTATACCACAATATTGCAGCAGAGTGAAAGGCTTAGCCATTTGATTGACAATATCCTGGATTTTTCGAAGATGGAAGAAGGGCAAAAGACCTTTCGTTTTGAAAGAGCTAAAATTACTGCGGTTGTCAAGGATATGGTTGAATCTTTTCAAAAACTCACAGCCGACGAGGGATTCCAGATCAGCCTTGACATTTCCGAACCTTTGCCGGATATGGTATTCGACCGCGAGGCAATGGAGCAGGTGATCCATAACCTGATCGACAATGCCTGTAAATATTCGGATGAGTCAAGGACTATTGATGTTCACTTATATCCAAAAGGGAGCAGGATTGTGATCAGCGTCAGGGATCATGGTATCGGGATCAGGAAGGAGGACCAGGATAAGATTTTCAGCCGTTTCTACCGGGCCGGTGAAGAGCTTTCGCAGACCGTCAAGGGAAGCGGGATCGGTCTTACCATTGTGAAACAGATCGTTGAGGCCCACCATGGGGAAGTCACCGTGGAAAGCAGTCCGGGTAAAGGAAGCATATTCAACGTTATATTGCCTGGCAGTCAAAAATAAGATATCATGAAGAAGATCCTGATCATAGAGGATGAAGACTCGATCCGCATGGCCCTGGAGGATGATTTCCGCCTCGAGCATTATGAAGTCGAAGTGGCATCGGATGGATTGGAAGGGTTGGACAAAGGAGCTGATCCCCAGACAGATCTGATCATCCTGGATATCATGCTGCCGGGGATAAATGGCTATGAAATCTGTAAAAAACTGAGAAGTCAGGGGATCCGGACCCCGATCATCATGCTGACCGCCAAGGGACAGGAGATCGACCGGGTATTGGGACTTGAGATAGGAGCCGATGACTACGTGACCAAACCATTCAGTCCCCGGGAACTGCAGGCAAGGGTCAAGGCAGTCCTGCGAAGGATGGAAAAAGAACCTGATGATACCGGGGAAAAGCTCTTCCGGATCGGTGACCTGGAAGTGGATTTCCAACAGTACGAATGCTCTAAGAATGGCAAGAAGGTCAGTCTGACAGCGCATGAATTTGGCCTCCTTAAATACCTTATACAGAACAGGGGACGGGCCATAGACAGGTATGAATTACTGGAGGAAGTCTGGGGAAAGGATGTGGTGGTTTCACTCCGCACTGTTGATACCCACATGGCAAACCTCAGGAAGAAGATTGAAGACGACAATGACAGCTCGCGGTTGATCATCAGTATCCGCGGGGTCGGTTATAAATTTCGCGCTGAATAACCCTTGACATAATCTTAATATAACTCAATGATTCCTTGACATATATGCAGGTTCGGTTTGATAATTTTGTTCAAGAAATGAAATGAGAACCGCAACTTAAATGATATTAAAATGGAACGAATTGCTATCATATTGATCATGTGCCTTGTACCATTGATGATGGCAACAGGACAGGAACAGCAGGCCGGAAAGCTTTTAAGCAAAGCCATTTACCAGGAAGAAGTAAACGGTGAACTGGATGAGGCCATCAAAACATACCGGTTGATCGTACAACAATATCCCGATAACAGGAAAGTATCTGCGGAAGCCTTATTGCACCTCGGAATCTGCTATGAAAAAATCGGTATGCCTCAGGCTTATGATACCTACCAGGACATCATTGATAAATATGCAGAACAACAGAATGAAGTGGCCCTGGCACAAAAGAGGATAAACCACCTGAAGGCTTTTGCTGATGATAGGCACAGAAAAGCGGAACAACACCTGGAAAATGGAAATGAATTACTCAAGCAATGGGAGTATGAATCAGCAATCAAAGAATATGAGAAAGTAATTGAGCTGAGGCCAAACACACTCCTTGCACGGAATGCACTTTATAATATTGGGCAATCCTATTTTAAAGCAGGGCGATATGAAGAAGCATTAACAACTTTAAAAAATATTATTGAAGAGAATCCGGAAAGCTCGATAACTCCGGTGTCAGAACTTATGGTGGTCCAGGTTCAGAATGCAATTTTGAACAATACGAGTTCCAGTGTGAATAATGATTACTCAGATGAGGATAGGATTGTTGATCCCGAAACCGGGATTACCTATAGGAAAATCAAGACTTTCACAGGTAGAAATGATGTGATTGATTGGGCTTCAGGAACTAAGTTATCACCAAATTGGAAATTCCTTTTAAAAGGGAATACCATTGTCCCGATGGACGGAAATGATCCATTTAAATTCGTTGATATGCAGGTTAGTGCACCAGCATGGTCACCCGACGGAAAAAACATTGCTTTCACCAATGGCGATTCTTCCATTTACATGGTACCAGTTTCTTCGGAGACAGGACATGCCACAGGAACCCCAGAAAATTTACTGAAAAGAGAAGGAAGATGCAGTCTTTCTGGAGTGAACTGGTCACCCGACAGTAAAAAACTATACTTCCACATGATTAATTACCCGGAAAATGATTATCCTGAAATCTTTTCCTTAACCATTTCAGACGGAGCGATCAAATCCCTTACAACAGAGAATATTCCACAGTTCAATCCTGCTTGTTCTCCTGATGGTAATACCATTGCATTTAATGGTCCATTTAGTAGCCTATGGTTATGCTCTGAAGGGGGTAGTGTTGCCAAACAATTGATTGATAACAAGCATACCAAACCTCATTGGACCCATGACGGAGAGTGGCTTTTCAGTGATGAGGCCAGAAAAGGTTGGGGAAGATCATTAAATTTCATAAAAGTCTCAGACAAAAAGGAATTTAAGATTACCCCTCCGGTGAAAACGGGAAGTTATTTGTCTATGTCACCAGAAGGTAACAAGGTATTATTCTATCGGCCATCCCATCAACTCTTCTGGGGTATGAAAGTGGCATCCGCTTCAGGAGGCCCGTCCTATGAACCTGTTTCCCATCTACCTGTTTATGGAGCCCAGTGGTCAAAAAACAGTAAAATGATCATCATACAGGGAGAGAAATATAATAAAATGGAAGAAGGCGATGCTGCCATGAGGATTGTACCAATTACCGGAGGGGAATCATTTCTGCTGAACATGGATGTTGATGTGAAGGGGGAGCCATTTGCCTACTGCGTTACAACAGATCAGAAAAGGATTCTTTTTAAAACAACAAAAGAAGATGAAAGCGAAGATCTTTATATGGTTCCTGTTTCAATCGAGGAAGCCAGGGTGACCAGTCCTCCAACCAGAATAATCGAAAATTGGAACCGTGGAGGAGCATATAATACAAAAATGTCAATGTCACATGATGGAACAAAATTAGCCCTAATCCATAATGAGGATATCTGGATTTATGACATTGATGCAAAAGACCTGAAACAAATAACAAAAACACCGGAAAAGAAAAAGTGGATTTCATGGTCTCCCGATAGCCGGATGATAAGTTATTGGGCTTTCGTTGATAATCCAGACTTTGAGGTTGAAACAAGGATAATTTTATCAGAAGAAGGTAAGCCAATAAAAACATTAAATAATTGTATGGTTTATCCTTTTGGATGGTCACCAGACAACAAATCTGTGGTTTTGTTCCGAAATAACAAATTAATTATCCGCAACATATTTACCGATGAAATCCGTGTAATCCTGGATTTAAATACTCACTGGCTGGATGATATTGGCAACTACTGCTGGTCACCGGATGGCAAATACCTGGTAATTGACGGATGCGAAAATGCAGAACCTGATACAAAATATCATTTATTAAAGGTCCATCTTGATGGTTGTGAAATAACTGAACTGGCTACCGATGATTTAAGCTTTAAATATGATATTTCATGGTCGCCTGATGGGAAGTGGATCTGTTATTGTTTTATGGAGATGGAGAAAGTACGTCCGGAAAGTACCCTTTGGGAAGCAGATTTTGAGGAGCTTGTAGAAAAACTGCATCATTAATATTTTCTTAGTTTAATCCTTCATACGATCTTAATATAACTCAATGATTCATTGACATATATGCAAGTTCGGTTCGATAATTTTGTAAAGAATAAGTATGAAAATTGTAACTTAAATGATATTAAAATGAAACGAATTGGTATAATATTGATCTTGTGCCTTGGACCATTGATCATGGCAACTGGGCAGGAACAGCAGGCCGGGAAGCTTTTAAGCAAAGCTATTTACCAGGAAGAAGTCAACGGTGAACTGGACGAAGCCATCAAAACATACCGGTTGATCGTACAGCAATACCCCGATAACAGGAAAGTATCAGCCGAAGCTTTATTGCACCTTGGAATTTGTTATGAAAAAATCGGAATGCCGCAGGCTTATGATACATATCAGGACATCATTGATAAATATGCAGAGCAGCAAAATGAAGTGGCCCTGGCGAAAAAGCGTATAGACCATCTTAAAGCGTATGCGGATGATATCAACGAAAAGGCTGAACAGCACCTGAAAAAAGGAAATGAACTATTCAGGATTTGGGAGTATGAATCAGCGATCAAAGAATATGAAAAAGTAATCGAGCTGAAGCCAAACACACTCCTTGCCCAGAATGCGCTTTATTATATCGGGCAATCCTGGTTCAAGGCAGGTCAGTTTGATGCTGCATTGGCTGCATTCGAAAAGCTAATAAATGAATTTCCCGGGAGTAATATGACTCCCGTGACAGAACTAATGCTTGAAAGGGTTCGCCTGGCAAAGGAAAAAGACAAGAATATTAAATCAATAAGTAATTCATCAGATAAAGGATATATCATTGATCCGAAAACGAGTATAAAATACACCAAAATAAAAAGTTATGCCGGCAGTAATGATCAGATAGTATATACTTCAGGAGGATTTAATCTCTCCCCTGATGGCAGGTTTATGGTCTTGGAAAATACAGTGGTTCCGGTAGATGGTAGTGATGCATTTAAACTGGTGGATTTGAAAGCCCACCGGAGTGTATATTCTCCAGATATGAAAAAGGTCGCCTTTTATGCAAAAGATGCCATCTGGGTTGCACCTGTCTCTGCGGAAACAGGGCATGTTGAAGGCTCCCCAGTTGAGCTTCTGGATGGTCGGTATAGGTATCAGTTTCCAGTTAGCTGGTCACCTGACGGAAAAAGCCTGGCTTTTCAAAGATTTGATGAAGAATTTAGATGGGAAATCTGGACAATCTCTGTTTCAGATGGCACACTTACTCAGGTTACTGATGATCCTGGTAAGTACCGTCACCCGTTATGGTCTCCGGATGGCAAAACAATTGCCTACGAGAAAAATGGGGGTGTCTGGTTTTCCCCAGCTGAAGGCGGAGAATCCAGAAAGATTATTGATTTTGGCGACCAATCCGCTTGGTGGTCACCTGACGGTAAATGGTTGTATTACTCAAACTGGGATATACACCAACACTTCTTTCTGTCCGATAATCAAAAATTTGACCTAAACATACCCAGGGAAGTTGGTGATTTCATTGCATTTTCCCCAGGTAACAATAAAATGCTCTTCTATCGCCCATCTTATGACTACAAGTGGGGACTCAAGGTTGTTTCAGTCTCCGGTGGACCCTCATTTGAACCAGGAAGGGATCTTGAGGTTTATGGTGCCCGTTGGTCTCCTGATAGCAAGATAATTCTGGCACAAGGAGAAAATGAGAAAGGAGATATCACTTACTGGATTGTTCCATTTGCGGGAGGAGAACCATTCATGTTGAAATTAGATATAGGCATTGATGGTAAACCATTTCCATTTCAAGTTTCACAGGATAATATGAAACTTGCTTTTACAGTATCCCATGAGGACGGTTATGAGGATCTTTATGTTGTTCCGATCTCTGTAGAGGATGCCCGGACAACAGGTCCGGCTGAACTGGTTTTTGAAAGATGGTCCGCCGGCGCATATAATGTGGTTTTTTCATGGTCACCTGATGGGAACAATCTGGCATTAGTTCATGAAGACGAAATCTGGGTTGTACCATTATCAGGAGGCAAACCAACCCAGATCACTGATACTCCGGAAGAAGAAAGATGGATAAACTGGTCGCCAGATGGAAAAATGATATCTTATCATGTTGACGCAAAGACAAAACGTAGCCTAAATGTAGTTCCTGCATCAGGAGGTAAATCAACAATGGTGCTGGATGATTGTAAAACCGCCAGCTGGTCATCTAATAGTCAAGAATTAGCCTTTCTATCCGGGAACAATATTTCAATAATAAGCCTGGATGGCTACCAAAAAAAGCATATTATAAACCTTGAGGATCTGGATCTTGATGATTCGTCATCTCCTAAGTGGAGTCCTGATGGAGAATGTATTGCATTCATTGGTTATAAAACAGGAAATGAGGATCGGATATTTACGATACCATCCATGGGCGGAAAAGTAACCGAACTCGCTCCAGATGACAATGCATCAAAATATGGTCTCCGCTGGTCACCTGATGGAAAATGGATTTCTTATCTTACTGATGAATCGGTTAAAGTACGTCCCGAAGGTATCCTCTGGGAAGCAAATTTCGAAGAGGTGGTCGAAAAATTACAGCGTTAAGTTTTTCTCAGAATAATCCTTCACAAAATCTTAATATAACTCAATGATTCCTTGATATATATGCAGTTTCGGTTTAATAACTTTGATCTGAATATGCAAAAAGACCGCAATTAAACTATACTCAAATGAAACTGATCATTTTAATATGGACACTGTGCCTTGTACCATTGATGATGGCAACAGGGCAGGAACAGCAGGCTGGGAAGCTGTTAAGCAAAGCCATTTACCAGGAGGAAGTAAACGGTGAACTGGATGAAGCCATCAAAACCTACCGTTTGATCGTACAGCAATACCCCGATAACAGGAAAGTCTCTGCAGAAGCCTTGTTACACCTTGGAATCTGTTATGAAAAAATCGGCATGCCGCAGGCTTATGACACCTACCAGGACATCATTGATAAATATGCAGAACAGCAGGATGAAGTGACCCTCGCGAAAGAGAGGTTGTTAAAATATAGACAATTATCTGAAAATAGTTCAAAACCCATCACCGAACCAAGATATACGAAGATCCAGATTCCAACAAAACCTAGGAATGGAGTATTGTCACCGGATGGAAATAAACTTGCTTTTGTTTCGGAAGGATGCCTCTGGCTTGTTCCCGTGCATGGTGAAAGTGATCCCAGTATTTCTGGAGAGCCGGTAAGACTAACTCAATCCATGGGGATCTGGGATCTGGCAAATATGGGAATGGTGTGGTCTGCAAACAGCAAGTGGATAGCATTTCGTGCTGCCAGAGCACAAGAAAATAAGAATGCAGCAGAAGAAATTTATGTTATTTCAGCCTCAGGTGGTGAGGTAAAGAAAGTGAATATAAACCTGGACATTACTGTTGGCTCATATGGTTACAGGATCAGCTTATCTTCTGATGGAAAGAATCTTGCTTTCGCTGCATTTGATGAAGAAAAGAAGGAAGGTACACATGTATACGGTTGGGATCGATTACGCATCTATACGGTTGGAATCGATGGTGAAACCGCGACCCCTTTGACCGAACCTTTCACAAGAGAACCAGTTTTTTCACCGGATGGTAGTCAAATAGCTTATGTAAAAATAAATCCAATGCGTCATCTGGGGGAAGAAATATGGGTAATTTCAGCCAAGGGAGGAAAACCGACCCTTGTTTGCAGCGAGGCGGATGTAATCGTAAAGAGTCCTATCTGGTCGCCAGACGGAAAGATGATCGCTTTTTTGTCGAGAAAATACAAAAAAGGTTATGCCAACAATAGTAATGAGCTTTGGGTTGTCCCTGTCTCAAAAAATGTAAAGCACCCTTCAACACCTACCAAGATTAGGCTTCCTGTTGGTACGACATACATGCTGGCAGGTTGGAGCGACAATAATAAAATTGGCGTGCTACTTCCAAATCCCAGAACTACAGCAATTTATACAGTGCCTTCATCAGGTGGCAAATCGGTTCAACTGACAACCAAACCTGCCTGGATGCCATGCTGGTCTCCAGACGGAAAATATATTTATTTTGATGGTTTGCATACCGATGACATGGCGGGCATAGAGTTCATTCCTGCCCAGGGTGGAGAGGTAAAAAGATTACCCATCCAATCAGATAAATACGTTCAGCCTTCTGGATCTACCAGTGGAATTTCTGTTTCACCGGATGGGAGTATGATTGTTTTCTCAGGCTTTTATCCAGGATCAATCAACGTTGAGAGGACACCAGGCAGCCACATAATGCTGGTACCAGTAAATGGAGGGAAATTGGTACAATTGACGGAAAATCCTCATGGAGATACGAATCCCTGCTGGTCTCCTGATGGTAAACTCATCGCATTTACACGCGCCGAACAAAAACAAATAGATCAGGAGACTGTTAGTTTTTGGAATATTTACGTAATTCCTTCGCAAGGCGGTGCACCAAAAAGAATAACCTCTGCTCAACCAGATAAGGTCTATGGTACATCCATCGATTGGTCTCCTGATGGCAAATGGATCGCCTATTATTCACATGATGAGGAAATAAGGGTTATTCCTGCTGAGAGCGGAGAATCACGTATTGTTGTAGACAAATTAGAATGTAATTATCATTTTGGGCTATCCTGGTCACCTGACAGTAAAAATATTGCCTATGTATCAGAGGGAAAACTTTACACTGTTCCGCTTGAAGGTGGAGATCCACAGGAGATTCATACTGGATTGGATGCGACCCATCTGAAAATGGACTGGTCATGGGATGGAAAAAAGATTGTTTTTGGAGCAACCCAAGGTGGAGAACACGAACTTTGGCTGATGGAAGATTTCCTGCCTGAATCTCAAACCAAAAAATAAGCATACTGGCGGGCGTACAACTTTTTAATATTTGTATCCCCACAACTTCTCACAGCATAATTTTACATTTTTTTACAACTGATCAATAAGTTTTTACGCTGAAAATTAATATATTAGGATATGTTTGGATTTCTTAAACATATCCGCCAAAAAACAAAAATCCTCTTCCTTGCCTTTATTTTAATTTTGATTCCTGGTGCCATCATCAGCTATCTGAGTTTAAAGTCAATCAACCAGAAAGCTGAGAACCTTGAAATCAAGTACAGTGGTACTGTTCGTCTGGTCCGGGATAAGCTGGAGAGTGAGATTTTCAGGCTTGAAGCGAATCTCCGGAACCATGTCATTGAATCATTCCCTGAATCTGACAATGTAGTTGAACTGAAAGCATGGCTCAGAAATATAGAATCAGAAAATCCAGCATTCAAAAATCTGTTTCTCGTTGATACTGATGGAGGTCTGATCTCGTCTTCTGTATCCCTCGGATGGCATAGATTGCTAGGATCCCGGCCTTTCCTGAATAAGCAAGCAGCCACAGATATTAAAATGGCGGAAAACGCCGAATTTATCAGGAAAAACCTCATTGAAGCAATTACACTCTACAGGGAAGCACTGTCCTCTGCAAAATCATCACCCGAATGCATCCTGGTTTTATCGCGGATCGGGCGCTGTTATTTTAAACTTGGAGATTATAATGAAGCGGCTAAGGAATACAAGAAGATTCTGGAACTGGGAAATAATGATGTTATGATAGGGGAAGTCCCCGCCTCAATCGTAGCACTTTCTCAGATTTCCGAATGCTATGAGGCAATGAAGGCTTATGAGAAAAAAAATAATGTTGTACTCCATCTATATAAACAATTGCTTGACCATCCATGGGATCTTTCGGGAGGAGAATATCTCTTTTATTTGAAATCGGCAAGTGCAAGAATAGAAAACCTTGCAGCTTCAGGTGTTAATATTCATTCTTCCGAATGGAACATTGAGGATCTGATGATCAGGGGAGACAGGATGTTCGAACATATATGGTTTATCAAACTCATTCATCAAGATATTCTATCCCAGGTAGAGTCAGATCTCCGAACCGGATCACACTCAGATTCACCATCTCATAATATCTCCCTGGAAGAAGGTGATTCCACACTACAGCTTGGTTTCAGCAAGCTTCCACAGGCATTTCAGCAGTATCAATTATTGGCAATGGGTCATCAATTTGAAAATGAATACATCCTGTCGAATCTGTTTCCTGAAATTCTGACTTCTGTGGAACTCGGTAAAGATGTATTCGTTGGCATTCTCGGTGAAAAAGACAGCTTGTTGTTTATCCAGCAGAACCTTCCCATATCTAATTACCTGGTTGCAGAAAATTTCAATCAACTGTTTGTCAGCTGGCAGGTGGCCTTGTTTGACGGAAGTGGAAAATCAATTGAACAACTCACGCGAAATGAGAGAGTACTCTACCTGGTTCTTTTTACAGGAATTATATTCATCATGCTTATTGGAATTGTTTTCATGATCCGGGCTGTCATCCATGAGTCAGAGGTCTCACGTATGAAATCCGAATTTGTTTCAAATGTATCCCATGAACTAAAAACCCCCCTGGCGCTCATAAGGATGTTTGGCGAAACACTGGATGCAGGAATAGTTACTGATGAAAATAAACGAAGGGAATTTTACAGCATCATCAGGAAAGAAAGTGAACGCCTGTCCCATCTCATAAACAATGTACTGGATTTTTCCAGGATGGATACGGGGGTAAAAGAGTATTACTTTAAAGAAACTGATCTTGTTAAAGTTGTTAAAAGTTCTCTGGAGGCATATAAATTCCATATTCGCGAAAATGGTTTTGAAATCGAAAGTGAACTTCCTGATGAAGCAATGATGCTTAAGATTGACAAGGATGCAATCTCCCAGGCGCTTCTGAATTTACTCAGCAATGCGGTAAAGTATTCAACAGATAGAAAATATATTAAGGTAGAAGTAAGTAAGAATTCATCTACAGCCTTGATTTCAGTTGCGGATCATGGTGTGGGGATACCCAAAGAAGAACGGAAAAAAATCTTTGAAAAATTTTACCGGGTATCAGCTGCCAAAGGCGAGGAAAAGAGAGGCAGCGGACTGGGATTGACGCTGGTGAAACATATTGTTGAAGCACATGGTGGAACAATTGAAGTCGAAAGCGTGGTCGGTGAAGGCAGTAAGTTTACGCTAAGGATTCCATTGCAAAGAATCATATAACCATAATTTATGGCAAAATATTCAGGGTGAGCAAACATGAAAAAGATCCTTATTGTTGAAGATGAAAAAGACATGGTTACGGGTTTGAAGTTTAACCTTGAAGCCCGGGACTATACTGTTATCACCGCCTACGATGGTGATGCAGGTTATCAGAAGGCACTCTCAGAAAAGCCAGACCTGGTGATCCTGGACCTTATGCTGCCAAAACGCAACGGCTACGAAGTGTGTAAGCTGTTAAAAGAAGAAGTTCCTGACCTGCCTATTATCATGCTTACCGCAAAGAGCCAGGAAGCAGAGATCGTGACCGGACTGGAGCTCGGAGCGGATGATTATATCACAAAGCCCTTCAGTGTGCTAGAACTTCTTGCCCGCATCAAAGCCATATTCCGGCGGGTAAGATCAGGATCCGAGATCCCGGAAGTGTGCCGGATAGGTAATCTCGAAATCGACTTTAAGAAGTATACTGCCAGT
>Ga0111175_1131_pt1 | contig 27384 bp, 23 predicted proteins | sample DeeMarSWOR324_28_FD_80228 | JGI IMG/M metagenome (GOLD analysis project Ga0111175, IMG submission 80228) | Bacteroides sp. SM23_62
GTGTGGTGGACGAGGTACATGGATTGCTGATTTATTCAAGGAAAACGGTCATTACGAGATCGCAGGGGCAGCTGATTATTTTAAAGACAGGGTTGATGCGTTTGGTGATCAATTCAAAATTGCCAGCAAGAAACGGTTCACCGGGCTTTCAGGCTATAAAAGATTACTTGAAACAGATCTTGATGGAGTGGCCATTGAAAGTCCTCCGTACTTTCATCCCGAACAGGCAGAAGCTGCAGTTGCTGCCGGAAAGCATGTATTTCTCTCAAAACCCGTTGCGGTTGACGTTCCGGGATGCAAAAGTATTGAAGACAGCGGTAAAACCGCCACATTAAAAGAATTATGCTTTATTGTTGACTTTCAAACCCGTGCTGATCAGTATTATATCGAAGCAATAAAACATGTGCATAATGGCGCTCTGGGCACATTTGCCTTTGGCGAGGCAAGTTATCATGCTGAAAATCCGTTCGAAAATCAACAAACTTATCTGGATGCTGATCCCACAAATCCAGAAAATCAATTACGTGCCTGGGGACTTAGCAGAGCGCTTTCAGGTGATATCATTACTGAACAGAATATTCATACACTCGATGTGATGAGCTGGATCATGAATACCAATCCTGTTTACGCTGTTGGCACAGGTGGTCACAAAGTCAGGACAGATAAGGGTACATGCTGGGATCATTTTGCACTTGTTTACCAATATCCCGATAATGTGGGGGTAACGTTCAGCTCCCGTCAATTCAATGGACATGGCACTACACCTGATGGGATCCGTAACAGGATGTTCGGATCTGAAGGTGTCCTTGAAACCCAATACGGAGGGAACGTAATCATCAAAGGCAATCATCATTATCGTGGAGGAAGATCACCAGGTATTTTTTTAGAAGGTGCTGTCAATAATATTGCCACATTCCATAAATATATCACAGAAGGCAATCATGAAAATGTTACGGTGGAAGCCAGCGTTACCAGCAATTTGGTGACCATTCTCGGAAGAACTGCAGCTTACCAGGGCAGGCCTGTTTACTGGCATCAATTACTGGAAGATGATGAAAGGCTTAGGCCAAATCTAGATGGATTGAATGACTGAATTGATCGAATTTGGTATGGCAAAGGCCGGATATGTTACCCCTGAACTACTGGATGTAACCGGCAGAAAGATCAGAACACTGATCAACAGGTAGACCTGCTGCTCATCATTTATGATCTGTGTCCATGCTTTATGACAGCCGATTATATACTGGTGTATTCTATTCCTTACGGAATACCCTCCCATCCAGTATCCATATTTCTCAACACTCACTTACATTCAACGCCATTATATTATTTTAGTGGTAAAATGTATTAAATAGGCTTTGATTACAGAGATTATATTCAAACATCGGAATAAAATTAAATTATGTGGATTGTTACTCATTGTGTTTTCAGCCCACATCATTAAGCCTCGCGATCGGGTGCTGACATGGGATGTATTTGGTTATTATTTATACCTTCCGGCACAGTTCATCCATCACGATCCCTATCTCGAGGATGGCAACTGGATACAGTCTGTATTCGAAACATACAATCCATCTTCAACCTTTTATCAGGTCTCTCAAAGTGAAAAGCACCGGGTAATTAAATATACTTCAGGAGTAGCCATCCTGGTAAGTCCGTTTTTCTTCATTGCTCATTTACTGGCTTTACCATCAGGGTTTCCGGCTGATGGATTTTCCAGACCTTATGAGTTCATTTTAACTTTGGGTGGTCTGTTCTGGGCATTAACAGGCCTGATATTTCTTTACAAGGTCCTCCGAAACTACTTCAATATATCCACATCAACATTACTGCTTTTGCTGATTCTTTTGGGGACAAATTACTATCAGCTTAACATTTATGAGGGATCCCTGTTAAGCCATAATTTCCTTTTCAGCCTTTATGCCATACTGGTTTACTATACCATAAAATGGCACCATTCCCAAAAGATAAGTTATGCTGTATTAATGGGGATATCTTTCGGATTTATCACGCTGATAAGACCTTCGGAGATAATTGTCATATTGGTGCCGCTGTTGTGGACCATCCATGATAAACCGAGTCTCTATGATAAGCTGCATCTCCTGAAAAGGAATTATACACATGTGCTGGTATTTATGATTGTTTCCTTTGTGGTTTTAATTCCCCAGATGCTGTACTGGAGATCAGCGACCGGGAGTTATTTCTATCATTCTTATACGGACCCAAGTGTTGGTTTTGAGTTGCTGTCTCCCCATATATTTAAGTTTTTATTCAGTTTTAGAAAAGGTTGGTTCCTGTACACCCCGATCATGTTTCTGGCAGTTATTGGTTTTATCCTGATGTACAGGAAAAATAAATCAGCCATTTATGCCATATTGATTTTTACGATTCTGAATATCTATATAATCGCCAGTTGGAGTCTATGGCACTATGCCGGAGGCAGTTTCAGTTCAAGATCCATTGTCCCGTCATATGTTTTGTTGGCCCTGCCACTGGGTTATTTATACCAATGGATTTCATCCAGAAACAGGATCATTCATCTCCTCTTCAATTTTGTACTGATATCACTTGTTTCACTGAACCTGTTTCAAACATGGCAATTTCAAAATGGAATTTTAAACAGGGAAAGAATGACCCGTGAATACTACTTCAGGATTTTTGGAAAAACCAGGGTAAGTGAAGAGGACAAAAAGCTTCTTTTGGTAGCCCGGTCAGCTACTCCGGATGAACCCCGTTTCAATGGTAATGAATATGAAAGCAGGGTTATTCATTTCAATAGTTTTATGCTCTCAAACACAGATCAGGATTCCCTTGCTGTCAATTATTTTAAACTGGATAGCACAAGAAAATTCACTCCCGCTTTTAAGATGAGATTTAAAGATTTAACACACAAAGATCACGCATACATTATGGCTACTGCAGAAATATTCATACCGGATAATTTTACAGGTGAGTTGCCAATGCTGGTTATGGCTTTCCATTATGAAAACAAGCCTTACCAATACAGGACTAAAAGTCTCAGCCAATTGGATGTTATGCAGAATGATTGGAATACATTCACCATGACATATCTGACACCTGAAGTAAGAACAAAAAAAGACGAATTGGGAGTTTATTTCTGGTACAGAGGAAACAATTATGCCTATATAAGGGATCTCACGATTACTTTATTCGAACCCATCTAAAACCAACGCAATCACCAAAAAGTAATATTCATGAAAAAAAGCAAAACTGGATTTTTAATAATTGCAAGTGCAATTGTCTGGGCTGCAGTAATATTAGGCTGTGCTATGGTGTTAAAAGACAGTCCATACAAAGATGAAATTAACCGTATCATTGTTGGGGTGATGTTGTTTCATTTATTGTTCATATGGGCTCCTCTGGGAAGTGAATTACGTAAGCGGAATAAGGAATCATAACAAAGGGCCTGCCTGCAGCAATGTGACTGAAGAAAATCGGTCTGGAGAGGGCTGAAATGTCAGTTTGTTGATAAAAACAAAAATCCGGACAACTACAACAAATGCTCACTTGGGATAAAATTTCCTGGTTTTTAACTTCTTCATACAGAAAATAATTGAAAATCTGGATGAACAAACTGAAAACTTGAAGGGATGGAGAAATCTCCAACTATTCTGTAAAAAAAATTACTATTGAATTTACAACTGATGCACTAACATGTAAAACTATCTTATTATGGAAAGACGGAAGTTCATTTCAAAAAACATAGCTTTTGGAGCGCTTGCCCCAGCTGCATATGGTTCATTAGGCTTCACAGAGCCAAAAACAGATAAACTGGCACATTCTTTTGAGAAAGAGGATGATGTAACCATTGAAAGGGTATCAGAAGGACAACCCCACAGGGGAAAAGTGCTGGCAGTAATACAACCACATTGCGATGATATCCCGTTTTATGCTGCAGGTACCGTAGCAAAGCTTATTTATGAAGGTTATACCGGATATTTGATCAGGACATCCAATGATGATGCAGCAGGTGCGGGTGCGAGCCTGGGGGAGAGGGTTTTGAATAATGAAAAGGACAACGCAGAGGTGGCAAAGGTTCTGGGGCTTAAAAAGACGTATGACCTGAATTATCGAAATCACAGGATGGATGAATATAACATTCAGGACATTAAGGGAAGGTTTATATTTTTGTTCAGGTTGCTGAAAGTAGATACATTGATATGTTATGATCCATGGGGACATTATGAAGAAAATCCTGACCATTATATTACAGCCAGGGCAGTTGAAGCTGCTCGTTGGATGGCAGGCATGCGTACCGATTATCCGGAACAATTAGAGGTTGTGGAACCTCATACTGTGAGAGAGATGTATTATTTTGCCAGGGGACCTCAGCTTGTAAACCGGGTAGTGGATATCAGCAGGTTTATCGATATAAAGGTAGAGAGTAATATGGTCTGTAAAACACAAGGGCCCGGTGGAGACAATGGCGCACGGCTAAGAAAAAGGTTAGCTAAGGAGGGAAAGAAATTAGCGATACTGGGTAACGATGACCAGACAGCCAACTTCAATTACATAAAAGAATTTGTGTTGGATCAGGATAGAATAATTGGAGAAAAATATGGACTGGACAGGGCGGAATGTTTTCATTATATCGGCCCCTCACCCTCTAAACTCGAAGAATATATAAGAAAAAATACCGTATCTATATAAATTATTTATTTCCTCAGGCTAATACTTATCCTTATGGTATTAAACCGGATTGTATGGATCAGGAAGCAATGAACCAGGACTGTTTACGAGCCTATGATGATTTTATTAGAAATTCGGTTACCAGTGAAGGCTGTCCTCCAGGGATCAGCGACAGAGTTCACATTGGTGAAGGTATTGCCTTTGGTGGCAGTGAGCCATATGACACCTATTCAGAAGGAATAGGCTGGGGAATGCTGCTGAGCGTTATTATGGATATTTGTTGAATGGTCCCCAAACGCATCCCCTGACTTACTCGATTCCTGATAGCCTTTCAAACCCAATCAGGAGATCATCGAATGAGGAAATAGAGAAAATTGGTACTGGATATGATCTGAATGGGAATTTAGTGAATCCTAACGGCGGCAGCAGTGCCTTCCTGGGGGCATTTGGTGTGGCATCCATGGTATCTTCTGAGCACCAGCAGTGATGTAACAATATTTACACCGAGCTTCGTAATAAAAGTACCGGAGGAAAATGGGGATATTACAATGACATCATTCGGACCTTTTCCCTGATTATCATGTCCGGAAATTATCCTGTTCTTTATAATCCAGGCTGTATGGGAGGCATGATGGAAACCAGCTTACAGGCTCTGGCGTTTTAATCCTAATCCAACAAGTAAGTTGTAAGTATTAAATTTAATTTCAGTGAACTCAGAGGATTTTGTGAGGACCGAGAAGATAATCAAACTCTGACTTCCAACCTCAATTCAACCCAGTAAAAAAGGAGCCAAATCATCTCAATCTAACTTCTCCTTCATCGGTGGTGGGGGATAATGGATTCGAACCAGTGTCCTTCAATTGCGGTACTACATACCTGGAGGGGGTATGGATTCATGCACTTCGATCTCACAGGCACCGTTCCAGCCCAGATGAGGATGTTCTTGCAGCAGTGCCTTTGCCTCGTCCATGTTTTCCGCCTGAAGTATTGAGTAGCCGCAAACCTGTCTTTTACTCTCCTGACTGCTTCCGTCCTGTGAAAGTTTCTGTCCCCCCATCAATGGAGTTCCAAAGTCGATAAGCTTGTCTCCGCATTTTTCCGCCCAGGCCATCCATTCTTCCATTCCCTTTTCCCTATCTTCAGCATTGGATTCAGCCCAAAGCAATTCATCAGGCATGTGATAAGTAACAATAAATTTTTTCATGATAGCGGATTTTAATAAGGATTTAAAGATATTTATTTCTTTTTTAATTATCAAGAAATAGTGGTTCCGGACAATAAAATATTACAATCCCTCAACCCCATTTCAACCCAATAAAAAAAGGAACCAGATCCTTATTCCTGTAAATTTATTTCAAACATAGTTGGGATCATCAATGGCTACTGTTAGGGTGGTAATGCGGAAATGCAGGAAATTAAAGGATGGCAGATACCCGATAGCAAATAGAAAAACTTACGGTTCAAGTGAGATTTTTACAATCTGCGATAAGGAACAAGGCGGACATTTTCAATAGTTCCTTTTCTGTCATAAACCAGTGTCAAGGATCTAATAAGACGGTACATTAATTTATTTATGTATCTCAGATTTTTAAGGAAATCCTTTGTGAATGTTTGTGCTGATTTGATTTCATACAATTCAAGTGAATCCCGTGTTCCAGCAATTATATCTATCTCCTAACCATGACGATCCCTATATTAATACAGATTGCTATCCAGTCCCTGATTAAACCTTCTTTGCATCATTTCACTGATGATCAGGTTTTCAAACAGGGCACCCCTCAGGGGATCCCGGTCAAGCTGGACTTCAGTTTCTATGCCCAACAGGTAGCTCGCAAGGCCCACATCATGGAAATAAAGTTTTGGAGATTTAATGAGCCGTTTATTGATGTTGCCATACCAGGGAGGTAAAAGAAAAACTATATACGAGGCCTGTAATACAGAAATCCAGGACTGTATTGTATGGATCGAGACACCCGTGTCATTTGACAGATTACTGGCATTCCATATCTGTCCCACCCTCCCGGCGCATAGTTTAACAAACCGCCTGAATACATCAAGATCCTTGATATTGATTATCTGTCTCAAATGTCTTTCAATGTACGTTTCATAATAGTTCCGGTATGCCTTGTTAGGATTCAGATTCCTGGAATGAATTCCGGGATATAACCCTTTGATGATCAAATCATTGGTATACATTTCCCCGGCAATAGCCCTGACTTCTCTGAACGAAAAGGGCAGCAGTTTTAACATGGCTGTTCTTCCTGCAAGGGACTGGGTAATTTGTTCAAGCAGGGAAAACTGGTTGCTTCCTGTTAGAATAAACAATCCGGGGTTGTTGAGATCATCAACAATACCCTGGATATAGGACAGCAAATCGGGAGCCCTTTGGATCTCAACGAGAATCACCCCCTCAGTTAAGTTGTCAAGAAAACCTATTGGATCAGTAAGGGCACGGTCACGCCGGTGCAATATTTTCGAGTGTATAATAGGGCAATTCCGGAAAAACCAGTTTGGCAAGGGTTGTCTTTCCCGATTGCCGGGGACCGGTTATCGTCACAACCGGGTATTGGCCAAAAAGTTCCTTTACCTCATGTCCAATATCTCGCTCTATGATCCTTATTTTGGATAAAAATGAAGTTCAACTGCAATTTTGTCCAGATATATGAAATCTAATTCAATATTCAAAGTGGCCGTGATGGCTCTGGTTACACCTCACCAGAGTGATTTTAAATAGTAATGTAGCAGCCTTTACATCATCCCTTTCCTGATAGTATTAAGATACAGTTTCTCTATAACCTTTCAATTTCTTTTGGAGAATTTCATGTCTATTAAGGTTGTTATTGGATGGAGAATTTTGATGATATTGGGAAAAGGGTTGTTCACTATTTAGGGAAGGACAAGATTTTTTAGATTGGAGGGGATTGTGTATCCCAGAATTTTCAACTGAATAGTCGTCTTGGTTTGCTCTCACTAAAATGAAAATAATGAAAGCAACAAACAAACTGATGAAGATATGCTTACTCCTAATGGGATTCATAATCCTTTGCTGCCTTTAAATTTTTAATAGCAATAATCATACCTATGGTTGGGGTCTTTCCTTATAACTTGTATCCCATTTTTTATTTGATGTCATATTTATCAAATCATACCCTATGCCTTTCCTGCCAGGAAAAGTTTTCGCATGTATTAAGGCTATCCTAAAGTGATCAATTATAATACTCTGGAACCAAATGAAAAAAAACAGGCTTAAATAATTGACAATCTGATTATATCGCCTTAACTTCGACTACGATTTCCCACATTTCGCAGAGTTCGGTCACAAGGGATTTGGCATCTCACATTTATTTCTACGTTTAAACTTTGCCTTTAATAACCATTAATTTTACCATTATGAGAAAAAGAACAGTATTCCAAATGCTGGTTATCCTTTTCGGATTACTATTTATTATGAGTTGCACACAACAATCGGTTAATTTGTCTGATGAAATTTCCGAGGCAAATAACGAATTCATGGAAGCCTTTAATACAGGGGACATGAATGCTGTTGCCCAACATTACACGGAAGAGGGAAAGCTGTTTCCAGCAAATTCCGAAATAATAGCAGGAAGACAAAATATTGAAGCATTCTGGAGTGGCGCAACCGAAATGGGCGTCAAGAAAGTAAAACTGGAAACTACAATTGCTGAAGGATTTGGGAATACTGCAATTGAAGAAGGAAAGTATACACTTTACACGGATGGTGATGTAATTATCGATGCCGGCAAATACATTGTTACCTGGAAGAAGGTAGATGGCAAATGGCTAATGGACCGCGACATCTGGACTACCAGTTACCCCGCAGTCGGTGGACCGACCCTGCAAAGTGGAAATATGTTTGGGTTGCATGCACTGAAAATCACATTAAAAGAAAATGTAACTTCAATGGAGTTTGAAAAATTTTTCCTGGAAGAATACGCACCAACTTTTGAAAAACATTTCCCCGGGATCAAATTGTACTTACTGAAAGGCGAGCGGGGAGAAAACGAAGGGGAATATGGTGAATTCATCTATTTTAAGTCTTTGGATGAAAGGAATTACTGGATTCCTGAACCTGGAAATATGAGCGATAAGGGAAAAGAAGCCATGAGCAAGTTCCAACCGACACAGGATAAATTGATTGAAATGATAGAATGGAAATCAGTCTATACGGATTGGCTGGTGCTCTAAACATGAAATAGTTCAATAATCCGCTTTGCCCTGTCAGATGATGGGGTTTTTTTACAACCATTCTAATGCATATGAAACCTCCACAACCTGCGGAGAGTTAGGTTAAGGAAGGTTATTTGAAATGAGAATTCTTCAACCCCAATTCAACCCTCCCCAATAAAAAAGAGAGCTAGCCGAAACTAACTCTCTCATCTAAATGGCATAGGAAATACCCTACCAGAAGCCGTCCCCGGAACCGTCACATTACTGAAGTTGTTAATAATTCACTCCAGAAATCCTACATAGATTTAAATATATTTATAATCAATAATTATGAAATGGATATTCTAAAAATTAAAATACACTATGATGAAAAAATTATTAGTATTTACATTCGGTCTTTTATTGATGACAACTGTTGTTGCCCAAGATGAGCAAGAAACAAAAAGTAGTGGCAGTGGAGATTCTCCAACCATGTGGCTGGGCGGCGAAGTTACCTTCGGCGCCATGTCAAATAGGGATTTCACATTTGGTCCTAGTTTTGGTATTATGCTTAATGACAAAATGGGGATTGGAGGCACCCTGACCTATTCAAGTGGAAACAATTCAAACGCATGGGGCATTGAACCTTACTTCAGGTACTATATACCGATAGTTGACAAATTCGCCTTCTATGGTGATGCATTTGTTGGGATAGGAGGAGGAGATAATAATACGAGCGCTGACGGAGGTAAGTTCAACACCCTGGATTTTGGAGCCAGGGTAGGATTACAATATTGGTTTACTCCAAAATGGTCTCTTGCAGCATCTAATAACATATTAGTTTATAACTCTACTGACGGAAACGGAGATTTTGGAGCGGGTCTTAGTTTCAATACTGTTAACTTCTCATTCTTCTTCCATTTCTAAAAATATGCGGGAATATATAAGCGACTTAGTGTAGAAAAAGTCAATGGAAAATATAGATATCATACTAAACTACTTGATATTTCAAAGGAATTGGTCGGTAGGCTAATTATTAAATTCATCAAAACATTTAGATATTCTTATCCAAAAATGGAGAATTACATCGATGGATTAGAGCTTCTAGAAATCCTTAGAGATAAATATACAGTAGAACCTTTCCCGGGCTTCGATAAAATCAAGATTAAATTTGAATTACTCAAATCAATTGTTGCACAACAAGAAATGTCTTGGAAATCCGCATTATCTAACGTAAAGGGTATTTATTTAATTACAGATCTTTCAAATGGCAAACTTTACGTCGGCTCCGCATATGGCGAGAGTGCCTTTTGGAATCGCTGGCAATATTACATAGCCAACGGACATGGCGGAAATAAGATTCTAAAACAATTAATTAGTTCCAAAGGATTCGAATATACCAATAATTTTCAATTTTCATTATTGGAAACAAGGAGTATGAATGCTGAAGATGATGAAATCATTAATAGAGAAGCATTTTGGAAAGATGTCTTACATACTAGGGAGTTTGGGTATAATAAAAATTAAATCTGACTAATAATTGTATCCCATTTTTTATTTCAAATCGACTATTCCCAATCCTACCATTTGCCTTTCAGATTAGGAATAGGCTTCGTGTGCTTTAAGGCCCAATCTTTTGAACAAAGGGAAAAACCTTCGTAACTTTCAGTATGGTCAATATTGACAAAACACAAATTGGATTAGCAGGGGAATATTATGTCCTTGCTCAATTGAGTGCTAGAGGCTTTATAGCTACTCTAACTCTTGGTAACACAAAAGGTGTGGATATCCTGGTTACTAATCAGGATATCAATAAGCTTTTCAAAGTTGAGGTAAAAACAACATTTAATAAACCAGGACATACATGGCTTTTCTCTGATAAACTTATGTATAGCTGGCCAATGTCCAAGAAGCATGAATCAATTAAGGATGATAAACTAATTTATTGTTTCGTTAATATCTCTGATGTAGATATCCTTCCGAAATTCTTTCTCGTACCAAGTAAGGATGTTGCGAATTATGTCAAATGGCAACATCAGTTCTGGTTGGATAGTAAAAAGCATAAAGTCAGAGATACATCAATGAGGAATTTTAGGATAGAGGTTGATGATCCTAATGGTTACGAAAATAATTGGGATATTTTTAAATGATTCTGAATAAATAACACTTGAATTGCTAGAAGAATGACTAGGATCATTCATTGAACACAAATTGACATTGGTATTAGGATAGACTATTTTTATATCCTAGCCCAACACCTCTAAATCAAATGTCTGACAAACCAAATAATCCACTTAATTTCTGGCAAGAGTTAAAACGAAGGAAAGTCATTCGTGTAATTGTTATCTACGCGGCTGCTGCCCTTGCAATACTTGAAGCCGTAGATATTATATTTCCCAGAATGGGTTTTCCAGATTGGACAATCACTTTCGTAATATTCCTTCTGGTTATTGGTTTCGTAATTACAGTAATTCTTTCCTGGATCTATGATGTCACTCCTGAAGGAATTGAAAAGACCAAACCTGTTCATGAGATTACCGAGAAAGTAACGGAAAAACCATTAACAGTTAATGCCTGGAAGATTGCAACATATATCAGTGTTGTCGTCATTATTGGTCTGATCATATTTAACATTTTTGGTCGCAGGGGGAAAGTGGAAGACTTAGTTATACTCGACAAATCCATCGCCGTACTTCCTTTTAGATCCCTAAGTGAGGATCCTGAAAAGCAATATCTTGCCGATGGTGCAATGGATGCTATTCTGCTTCATTTATCTAAGATTAAAGATCTGAGGGTGATGGCCCGGACTTCTGTTGAACAATATCGTGAAACAGATAAAACAGCCACCGCTATTTGTCAGGAACTTGATGTAGCATTTTTGCTTGAAGGAAGCTTTCAGAAGTATGGAGATCAAGCCAGGCTGATTGTTCAGTTAATTGAGCCTGGGAAGGAAGGACACATATGGGCCAAGGAATATGATAGAAACTGGACAGACATCTTTTCTGTACAGAGTGAGGTAGCACAATCCATCGCCAGAGAATTACAGGCAGTAATTACTCCTGTAGAAAAACAACTCATTGAGAAAGTACCCACTACCAACCTGACTGCCTACGATTTTTATCAGAGAGGAAGTGAGGGACTTTGGAAATTCTTCTTAATGCGTAATAGAGAAGTGCTGGATAGAGCCACAGATCTTTTTAATAAAGCACTGGAATATGATTCCACATTTGCTCAGGTTTATACCGGATTAGCCTTTACTAAATTGATGAAGAGTTTTCCAAATATTATAGGCGCTTTTCTAACTTCGGACACCTATGTTGAAGGAGATTTTCTGGATACTGTAGTAATCCTGTCAGATATTGCACTTTCCTATGATGATCAATTAGCTGAAGCATATACTTTAAAGGGATATTATTATACAATAAAAGGTCTCAAAGAAAAGGCAATAAAAGAACTTAATAATGCTATCAAATTTAATCCAAATGATTGGATTGCATATTTGGTAACGGGAATATTATATTGTGATTACGACCTTGTAAAAGGATTAGAAAATCTACACTTGGCAGTATCTATTAACCGAGGATCGGAATTGCCAGAATTATTAAGATATACTGGTATAGTGTATATCAACGCCGGTTTTACTGAAAAAGGTAATTTATATATTCAGGAAGCTCTTAAATTGGATGACGATTCTATAGCATATTATAGAGTTTTAAGCTTTGCTGAAACTAGTCGTGGCGATTACGAAAAGGCAATTGAATTCATAGAAAAGATATACACAGAAGATATAAAAGATCCTAACATTCTATGGGCTTTAGGTTATAATTACATGTTCAATGGTCAATTTGAAGAAGCATTGAGATATTATGCAATATTTTATGAAACACTGAAATCTATCGATCAACTAAGTGTTAATAACATGCACCGGATTGCATATGTTTATTGGCAAAATGGATTCAGAGAAGAAGCAGAATATTATTTCAACGAACAAATTAAATATTCCAACAGGGATAATGAGTTGGGACAGCTAATGTCACAATTACTATATACATATTATGATCTTGCTGGGACATATTCATTTAGAGGGGAGAAGAAAAAGGCTTATGAGAATTTAAGAATTTTTAACCAGCGGCAAATAGAGCTACGTTGGATGGTAACATTAATCAAAAATGATCCATTATTCGACAGCATAAGGGGCGAACCTGAATTCCAGCAAATCATCAAAGATGTTGAAGCCAAATACCAGACAGAGCATGAAAGGGTCAGACAATGGCTGGAGGAGAATGATATGCTGTAGCTAATCCTATAACGTAATGCCACAACCTACAAACAAGCTATCCCAATTCTGGCAGGATAAATCGACAAATTGTTTCTTTAAAGTTGATATAATAAGGTGCGTAAGACTGACCATATTCATATTCCTGCTCTCTTTTGCTGATCAATCATTCGCCCAAAGTTCTCAGATTGATAGCCTGAAAGCTATTCTGCCCACCATGAAGGAGGATACAAGCAGAGTAAAGCTTTTTATAGAGCTAGGGAATAAATACCGTTTTCTGGAAATAGATTCGTCCTTCACCTATTTCCATAAAGCCATAGAACTTGCTGAAAAAATCGATGCGAAGGGATTTGAGGCCGATGCCCTGATAGACGTCGGGATTAATCACCAGATCCAGGGAACATATGACAGCACAAAACAATATTTTCAAAAATCACTGGAGATCGCTTCAGAAATGGGCGACAGGAAGAGAATATCTATCTATTATGCACAAAATGCAGGCTTATATCATGATATGGGTTTGTATGATTCTGCCGTTGCCGACTATTTCAAATGCCTGTCCATGGCCAAAGAACTTAGCACTGAAAGCGGACAGGCATGGCTCTACAACCGGTTAGGTGTAGTCTACTATGATCAGGGCCTTTTTGATGAAGCGGTGAGGTATTATCTGAAAGCACTGGAAATACGTGAAAAGCAGGGGGACAGATGGCAGATGACTGTAGGTTATAACAATATAGGAGAAATGTACAGGTTACAGGATATGCCTGATAAAGCTCTTGAATATTTTAAAAAGGCCCTCGCCATTCATGAGGAGCTCAAACCTTACGAAGACCGTGAACACGGGAGTAGCCTGGAAGAAGAATGGCCGAAAGCACGCAATTACTTGGTGATATATATCTGAAAAAGGGTGATTACAGACTGGCGCGTGAATATTATTCATCCGCCCTGGAACTCTATCAAGAGAGTGGAGATAAAAGGGGCCTGGCAAATATCTATGTCGAAATGGCCAATCTGGAGATCAGGGTTGCAGATTCATCCAATCAAACGGAGGCCAGGAGAATGGGATGCTATGAAAATGCCTTTCAACTGGCCGGCAGATCGTATACCCTGGCCAGGGAAATGGATATGCTCCCCATAATTAACGACGCGGCCCATGTCCTGATGATAGCCTACAACAAGCTGGGAGATTATAGAAATGGAATGAAGTGGGCTATGATATTTATTGACACGCAGGACAGTATGTACAGGGAGGATAAGATCAGGGCGATCCAGGATATGAACACCAAGTACGAAACAGAGAAAAAGCAGCAACAGATCGAATTGCAGGAATCACAGATCATTGCCAGGGATGCCAAAATTAAACAACAAAAAACATTTAAGAACTCATTACTCGGTGGTCTTGGAGCCATTGCCATCATCGTGTTCCTGACGTCATACGCTTATGTCCAGAAAAGAAGGGACAATAAAAGAATCAGAGAAAAGAATACACAGATTTCGGAAGCAAATGAAGAATTAAAACAATTGAATGAGGAGATTACTGTGCAGAAAGAGGAAATAGAAACCCAACGCGACCACTTATTCAATCAAAATGAGGCGATCACTGCCAGTATCAATTACGCTCAGAGAATACAATCGGCCATCCTACCACCTGAAACGTATATCAATGAACTTTTGGATGAAGTTTTCATCTTGTTCAAGCCGAGAGACATTGTGAGCGGGGATTTTTATTGGATCAAGCAGCTGAATCAGTATGTCATTGTTGTAGCAGCAGATTGTACTGGACATGGGGTGCCGGGTGCATTCATGAGTATGCTCGGAATGAGTTTTCTAACTGAGATAGTACAAAGAAGGGAAATTACACAAGCCAACCAGGTATTAAATGAAATGCGTCATCAGATAAAACACTCCCTCCGACAACATGGCCATCCTGATGAAACGAAAGATGGGATAGACATGGCTCTTTGTGTTATTGATGAGAAAACCAGGATGATGCAGTATGCAGGAGCCAACAATCCGCTCTATATAATCAAAGAATCAAACGGAGAGCCAGAACTGAATGAAATCAAGGCAGATCGGATGCCACTTGGATATTATTCCGGCAAAGACAAACCATTTACAAATCATGAAATTAATCTGGAAATCGGGGATACATTTTATTTATTTTCGGATGGATTTGTGGATCAAAAGGGTGGTGATGAGAATAAAAAATACTTGAGCAAGAATTTCAAAAGATTATTGCTAGAGATTCATGAACAACCCATGTATGATCAGCAAAAGATACTTGAGAAAAAACTTGCTGATTGGATGGGGACAATTCCTCAGGTAGATGACATATTAGTTATTGGCGTGAGAGTATAAATAAACTCAAATACATTATTCCTGAAGTAAGATAGTATAAACCAAATAGTAACAAATATAATTCAGGCAATGGCTGGAGGAGAATGACATGTTATAAATCCATTTCTTTTGTGCTATTCCTGGCAAATTGAATACATATCAGATTAACCGTTTCTTCAATCCCAATTCAACCAACTACAATAAAAAAGAGAGTTAGCCTGAACCAACTCTCTCAGATTAAATCGTGGGCGATAATGGATTCGAACCATTGACCCCCTGCTTGTAAGGCAGGTGCTCTGAACCAGCTGAGCTAATCGCCCTTTCTTTATCTCTTTGATTCTTATTCATTTACCTTGAACATAGTTTGAAACATCCTACAAAGAAATCCCCAAACCCATATATTTAGTTCAAACATTGTTGGGATTAATAATGGCTTCTGTGAGAGTAATATTGCGTAAGAGTAGGTAACTTAAGGATGGCAGACACCCAATTGTAATAATGCTAACTCACAATAAGAAAGTCAAATGAATATTCGCAGGGCATTCAGCGTTGAAAAGGATTGCGTAAAATATTGTATTGAAGAATTTACCTGAATCAAATTGTTCACTGTTTTCTCTAATCCTGAGGAGTAAATACAAATTTTCTTTCGCTTCCGTTTATTTCAAGAGATACTTTGCCGATTTTAGATTCCTCATAGTCATTTACCTGATATGCGAAAACATGCTGATCATCTTCTTTCACAAATTTTGTAATCTTGTTTGTATATAGTCGGAAGGCTGTATCGGCTACTAAATATTGGTTATATAACCCATGTATATAACATATCAAATGTGAACGTATTTTTCCTGACCCTGAATTCAAGGAAAAACATAGCTCCGGAATGTTATCACTGTCCAAATCAGTTACTACTAGGTTATTTAAAGTGTCCCCAACATAGAAGTAACTACCATTGGAACCTGATTCAACCACAACATATTTATTGGATGGCCAGTCCCAGACATAGTTCCGACATAAATCAAAGACTTGTTGATTCTTGATGAAAAACCTTCTCCCGTTTAAACCATAACCTGGAACATTACCATCCTCAGATCGCAAGGATAATGCATAAACTTGAGCGTGCAACCTGTTCCATATTTCATCCGATGTTATCTCTTCTACATGAAAAATGACCGTAGTATTCACTTCACGGCCATAATCGTTATAAACCCAGTTCTTTATCAGCTTTTCTGCTTCGGATATAGAAATCCTATCATTTACATTTTGTTTTTTCTCACATGAATATAATCCTGCAAGTATTAAAATGAATATGATCAAATACTTCTTCATTGCATAAAGAATTTTCAGGTTTCCAACACTTTGATATTTATTTTAAAAAGAAGGTTTAATTACAATTAACCGGAGAATTCAACTGCCAATTTTTCCAAGCCGGATTTGAGAGGCATTGGCCTGTCCGGCCATGATTTATGTTGTATCTGAATCTACAACAGATTTATGGTTTGTATTATTGCCTATAAAGTGTTTCCCGATTTTTTCAAGTTAATCCTAAATTCCAACTTTTCCCAATTTATGAAGACTGTTGTGATATTGTTTCAATATGGAATAGAAATGACACCCGTTTCGTATTGTTTTTTGTTCACCTCTAGCAAATTCATTGGGGCGCTGACAGAGAACGATGATCTAACCCAGAATACGAAGGGTTTCAATATAATCTTGGAGCGTTTTAAAAGTATGAAAATTGCCCGTTTGCACTAGTTTAGAGGTATCATATTTTGTTGTAGAGACCAGTAGTCCAATACTTGGTCAAGAAACAGAGGAATTCAAGTTTACAAATACCCTTGGTTATAATTAGGCTCTAAACTTCAATTCTCCTTCAACCAATCCTCAATAAAAAAGAGAGTCAGCCTGAACTAACTCTCTCATCTGAAATCGTGGGCGATAATGGATTCGAACCATTGACCCTCCCTGTCAGCTTCCATTATAACTGGGCCAGTCAATATTGGAGGCGTAAGGTATACCTTCAAGTACCGGATCTAATAGAAATAGTCCTAAAATACTGAAGAAGATGTTTCATATTAATCTTAAACTATTTCATATTGATAATCAACAGTTTTCGAACTGCTGTAAAATCACCAACCTGCAAACGATAGTAGTAAACACCATTGGAGATATTTGGCGCGGACCAAACACGATTATGATGACCCGGTTGCAGTTTCTCCGATACCAGTGTTGCCACTGCCTTTCCTGAAACATTGTATATTTTTAGCGTAACAAAACTTGGTTTTGGTATGGTAAACTCTATGGTTGTGTTTTGATTAAAGGGATTGGGATAATTTTGTTCCAGTCTGTAACCCCGTGGTAAGTTATCTGGAATTTGTTCTAAACTGGTCATGAAATCCCATGTCTGATACCAGAATCCCGCCCAATGTTTATTTATTGTGTTGCTTGTTTCACCTATTCCGGACTGACCAACTGTTCCAATGATGCGATGACTGCTCCCGGAGATATCTGCACCACCATTTGAGAATACACTGCTCTTCAATAGTGTTTGTGCACTGGCTACCTGTTGGAATTGAACTGCCACGGTGAATGTAATCAGTATCAATCCCATTTTAATTAGTCTCATGAAATCGCTTTTAGTTTTCATTTGCTTGTCTGCTGATATTTTTCTTCCAAAATTGTTACGCGCTCGATAAGTGTTTCAATAGTCTCCTGCTGTTGCTGGATCTTTTTTTCTTGTTCCTTTATCCCTTCAATTAATACCGCAACAAGCCGGGCATAATCAACAGATATGGCATCCTCCCCATTATCTTCATACGCCACTACTTCAGGAATTACCTCGCCAACTTCTTCTGCAATCAATCCAATATCTTTTGCACCGTCAGTTTTCCAGTCAAAGCAGACGCCACGCAGACTTTTCACCTTTTCCAAAGCACCTTTGATGGTGCTAATGTTGGTTTTCCATCGTCTCGAGCTGTAAGTGGTCCATGCATCAGCGATAGGATCGGTTGTAGAATTTTGAACCACTTGCAGGATATTACTCGGTAAAACGCCGGCCATTCCAATACCTACTCTGCCTTCTTCTGATACCAGAATATGCGGCAATGTAGCGCCAGAGCTATTACTGGCTCCTATGTAGAGACCCAAATTGGATGCAACGATATCACGACGATTACCGTTGGGTGAGAACATAATCCAACCGGAACCGTTTCCAAGTGGCGTGCCAGCTATAATTGAACCCGTGGCACCAAAATCTATGTCCAACTTTCCATCCGGGAAACTTGTGGCGATGCCCACATTACCATCCTCATCTATTGTTATTCCATTCTGTGCTGAGGGTGCTCCGGAAGAAGAACTTGTCAAAAGGCGTATCCCTCCTTTGTAGCCGGTACCTAAATCAGGATCGTCAAATATTATGTCCCTGCGGTGCCCTCCTGGGGTGAGTGTTATCACTCCCGGCCACCCTCCTGGCGTACTCAGATCAATATGAGCATCAGTGCGAACGTCGAAACGGGCAATCCCCGCAACATGCAACTTCTGTTGCGGACTGTCCGTGCCAATACCCACCAGGTCATCAACGTTAGTTAACTCTACCTCTCCATTCGGCACATCTCTGGTCCAACTATTATCGGTTCCTCCACCTGTTGCTGCACTGTTCTGTACTGTACCATCGGGAAACTGGATGCCTCCGGCCGTGGAATGAATTGTCCCATTAACTGTTAACTTGGTGTCGGGAAAACTTGTACCAATACCGACATCACCATCTTCGGTTATGGTAATCCCATTTGAGGCTGGTGCTGGTGAATCTGAAGTACTGGTCAGCAATCGGATCCCCCCTTTATATCCGCTGCCTGGATCAGGATCATCAAAAATGATATCTCTGCGGTGGTTTTGGGCAGTACTCACTATCAATCCTGGCCATCCCCCGGGGGTACTTAAATTGATTGTTCCTGAACCCACATCAAAGCGTCCTAGACCCGCGACATGCAGTTTTTGATTTGGTTCACTAATCCCGATTCCAACATTACCGTCCCAAGGAAAAATATTTGAACCACCTGCTATAAACCTGGCATTTAGACTATAGGCTGAAGAAGTAAGTTGAATTCTGGGAGTAAGTTCAGGGTCAGTGCTAATTGATACACCGAGCCAAAGCTGTGTAAAGAACTGAAAGTCCAGGGGAACATCAGAACCTAGAATTACATTGAATATTCCGTCTTTAACCTCAACATTCTTCGACTCTGACCAAAGCTCGGGACCACCGGTAGAAGCTTCGTATAGTTTAAAAGTTAGTGCATAGCTGCCATCAGGTACAAGATTACCATCTGCGTCGGTAAGAATACCCTGATAACTAATAACTGGAGGTGCCTGTCCAAAAATAAACTGAATAGCAAAAATAGTTGTAAACAGAACGATAAGAAGAAATGATTTTTTCATGGTTTACTCCTTTTTTAAGTAGTGAATGATTTCTATTAATTTATATATTAAGTTACATAAGTTCCTCAGCATTTGCAAATGATCTGAAGATTTTTAGAAATAAAAATTTACATTGTGAATTTTTAAAAGTTGTTTGGGGAGAAGCAACTACCATTTTCCTTTACTGATGAAATATATTTGCATGTATTAAGGCCTTTCATTGTTCATCAACAATAACACTCTGGGAATAAAATCCAGAAAAACTATAAAATACTTGACATTGTGACAATATCGGAGAAAAATCTATTGTCAGTGCGTAAAACCTGACATTTGGCGAATTTAATTAATTCAAGTTGCTACTTATATAATGGTTCTTGAAATTGCATATCCAAAAATGAAAATTACGACCTTCAGGAGAAATCCAACATCCGTTACAGCGTGGATCTTCTTAGGCAGGAAGTTGGATATTTCACTGAAAGTTGTTTCAATCCTTTTTCTCATAACAGAGATTAAGTATTCAATATATGGCTCATGCTTTCTTCTTGAATTAGATTTCCTGGCCACAAGCAGATCAATATGTTCAGCCTCGTTTAACATCTCTTCAATGGCATAATTTGTATAAGCACTATCTCCATATATTACGCTGCCTCCAGGAATCTGAAGAAGCAAAACGATTATATGACGGCATCAGGCAGGAATACGATGTAGACGACAGTGCTGGTTTGGCTTTGTTGTTGTCTGCCTGTGAATGCCTAGACTTTATCAGGCAGGCAGAAGCGGAAATAAAAAAGCATGGCCTGGTAATTACGGATAAATATTCCCGGGTTAAATCAAATCCTGCATGTACTGTTTTGAAGGAACATAAAACATTGATGTTAAATTATCTCAAAGCTTTGAATTTGGATTTTTCCAGTATTGACAAACATGCTATCTCTTTAAATAATTTGAACTAATGGCTAGACCAGCAAAACCAAAAAGGGGAAATGTCAGGGCTGAAAGATTAACACCTTCAGAACTTGAATTTCTTATATCAGGTCACGACTATTTTAATGAGATTGACCCGGTAATGATTCGCAAAAAATGGGAATTTCATAAGGATGTAATTATGAAACACTGGCTTACTTAAAAGCCGTTTACCTTGTTAGGAACAAGTTATTTTAATAACCGGCCTGGGACATATCCCTGGGCATATACTGAATACGAGAATGGAATATGATCGAGCAATAAAAGATCCTCCTGCAGGAAGTGAGTTAAGTCATTTAACCGACCAGGTAGATAGTTTGAAAAGATATTTAGCTCTTCTGGACAGGGATCTGTATATAAGCAGCAAGGACGGTTTAATAGTTTATGGAGTTCTGTCAAAAGAGGAGGCAGAGCCCATACGGGCGCAGCTAAAGGCAGGGATTGAAAAGAAGATAACGGAAGTGAAAACAGAAATCCGTAAAAAGATGGACTAATATATACAGCCTGGAAACAGGCTGCCACAATAAATAAATAACAATAAATACAATTAGATATGAATTTGAAACTATTAGCAGAAGAGCGGGCCGGGCTTCTAAATGATTACAAGGAAGCTGTAGATGCCACGCCCTTCGATAAGGAGAAGTGTGACAGACTTTATGAGGCAATCCAAAAAAAGGATGCTGAAATTAAGTTTACACAGGCAGAGGATGAGGATTTTGTAAAAAGCTTTAACACTGTACCGGTTCATGAGATTCGTGATGCTAAAACCGGGAAACCGATTAAGCAGGGTTCACATGAAGAGCTGGGTAATTATTTTTCCGATGTGGTTAAAAGTGCCTTTGGTTATAGTGTCCAGAATAGGGATATTTTAGAGTCCTCAGGTAGTGGGCAGTATATCGTTCCCGAACATCTCAAGGGTCCAATGATTTCATATATCATTGAAAAATCACTGTTAGGCCGTTTAGGTGTTCCGAATGTTGCTGTTCAGACTGATACAACTAAGTACGCTGAGGTCACAGCCCTTCCAACGGCAAATACCATTGCTGAAGGTGCGGAGCTCACGGAAACAGACCCGACATTTACGGCACGTACTTTACAGATGCATTCATACAGGGCAGGGACGATTGTTACCCAGGAATTTATTGAGGATTCAATTGAACATCCTAAGAATATTATGGAACCGCTGTCGCAATCAATTGCCGACAATATTGACAGCGATTTTATCAATGGAGGTGGGTGGATCCACGGAGCCAATGGGATTGGATAATATGACAGGTGTTTATATGCGTCTGCATTTAGGTGCTAACGGTGCTGCTTTGACTGGCTTTGAGGAGCTGGGTGCGCTGTGGCGAAAAGCACGGGAACTGAACCATGGTGTTTCTGCTTTCGTACTTGCACCCAGGACTTTAGAGGAGATTCGGTTACTTGAGGACGCCCATGAAGCACCAAAGCAAAATCCTTTTGGTGAAATTCCCCTTGTAGAAACCAATCAGGTAGGAATTACAGACACTCAAGGGACAAGCAGCAATGCAAGCAAGATTTTTGCAGGTGATTTTCGTTCCAATGTTTGGGCTGGTTGGCGTTATGGCAGTGCAGATTCAATCAAATTTCTAGTTGACAGGAGTACACTGGCAGAATTCGGTAAGGTGCGGATTTATGCAAAGACCAGGATGGGTTTAGCCTATCCCTGGCAGACTTCCAATAGCTCGCACTGTCTATTGATGCTCAACTTATTATCCTTATCCACTTTGTTAAGTCTTTCCTCTTTTGCTATTTCCCCAACACTTTTTTTAAGAAATCATTCTCCATCTGTAACTGGCCTACTTTCTTGAACAGCTCAGCTTTTTCCTTTTCGGTTTCATCCTTGGCAGAGCCTTTCTCAAATACGCTACTGGCTCCTGATAAAAACTTAGCCTTCCAGGTTGATTATACATATTAAAGTTACAAAATCCTAATAGTATCTTCAATTACTTTTGTTTCACAAGGTTCAAGTCCTTAACTTGCCTTTAACCAAGCCCTAAACCTGATGCCTGAGAATGCTGACCGTCCTCTCTCATTCTTTCAGGAGTTAAAACGCAGGAAAGTTGTACGCGTAATTATTGTTTATGCTGCTGCTTCATTTGTTATTCTTGAGCTTGCATCTATTATCCAAGAACCTTTCGGATTACCGGAATGGACCATAAGACTTGTATTTATTATCCTATTAATTGGTCTTATTATTTCAATTATCCTTTCCTGGATATATGATATTGCCCCTGAAGGAGGTATAGTAAAGACAGAACCTGCTCATGAGAGTATAGAGAAAATACCGGAAAAACCATCAACAGTTAATGCCTGGAAGATTGCTACATATATTAGTGCAGTTGTTATTGCTGGTTTCGTCCTGTACCACATATTTGGAACAAATAATAAAATAAACCTTTCAGGTCTGGAAAGGACCATTGCCATATTACCATTTGAAAGCCTCGGTCAGGATAAAATGACAGGCTCTATGGTAGATGCCCTTCCCATCGCACTGATTATGGAATTGCAAAATGTTGAAGATTTCATAATCAGGCCCAGGGAATCCACCTTGAAGTACAAAGGTACTGATCTGAGAAGCCCTGATATTGGGAAAGATCTGAATGTGAACTTTCTTCTCAAAGGGTATTTACAGCAACAAAGAAATTCCATCCTGGCTGATATTATGTTTATCAACGCGGCATCTGAAGAAGTTATTTGGAATCATTCCTATGAAATGGCATTGGACAATATTTTTCAGGTACAGCAAGAGATATCAAGACAGGTGGCTAACTCGCTTGCAACTAATTTTACACCAAGGGATAAGAAACCAACGGATAATCCTGATGCTTGGCTTGCATACCTGAATGGTTTGAATTATTACTGGCAGGATGAATCCAAGCAAGACTTTCTATTGGCAATCAAATATTTTGAGAAGGCTATAAAATTGGATCCAAACTTCCTTCATGCTTATGCAAAATTAGCTGCCTCAAATAGCTGGATGTATCATTTTTATTTTGACAGATCACAAGAACGCTTGCAGCAAGCCAACAAAGACATTGAGAAAATCAATGAAATAGATCCTGGAAATCCGGAAGGGATTTTTACACGTGGAATCTATTATTACATTACACATGATTATGATAAAGCCCTGAAACAATATAAGATGGCAGAAGGGCTGGTTAATGATGAAGTTGAATATTTTGTTTGTCTCGCCGCTTTATACAGAAGGAAATCAAACCTGGAGGATGCAAACAGGTACTTTCTGAAAGCCTTTGAACAGGATCCCCAAAATCGGATAGTCATCTCCGAGATAGCAGAAACATATCTGCTCATGCGGGAATATGACCTGGCTGAAAAATTCTTTAATCAATCCATTCTCATGGGTGCTGCACGTGCAGATAAGCTGATTAACAACGTGTATATGTACCTTGGATGGGAAGAGGGCACTGAAAGAAGCAAACAGGCACTTAAGCTGCTAAAAAACCACCCGGACAACGAATCAAATCCCTCGCTATTGCATCAACAGATTTGGATTGATTTAATTGATAGAAGGTATCAGGATGCCTTAATATCTGCATCTGAGGAAAACTTCGATACCGTGAGCCATCAATTTATATATCGGCCAAGGAGTATATATATCGCTGAGGTGCATCGCTTGCAGAACAATGATCCAATGACTTACCTGTATTATGATTCTGCAAGGATCCATCTCGAGGCTAAAATCAATGCATCACCACAGGATTCCAGATATCATAGTGCCTTAGGTATAGCTTATGCAGGATTGGGCAAGAAACCCGAAGCCATAAAGGAAGGTAAATTGGCAGTCAGTCTGATGCCTGTTGAAAAGGATTTTTACAGGGGAATCTTCATGCTGGAAGACCTGGCACGGATCTATACGATGGTCGGGGAATATGAAATTGCTCTTGACTATCTTGATCAACTCTTATCAATGCCCAGTTTTATGTCCGTCAATCTTTTAAAGAAAGATCCGGTATGGGAACCTTTATGGGAACTTCCTGAATTCAACCAGCTCATCGAAAAATATTCTTAGAATTGCATATAACCCATGCCTGACAAGCCTGATATATTATCCCAATTCTGGCAGGAACTTAGACGCAGGAAGGTAATTCGTGTTATCACAGTCTATGCTGCTGCTGCTTTTGTAATCCTTGAGCTGGTGGATATACTGGCCCCATCACTTCGATTGCCTGATTGGACATTGAACCTGGTCCTTGTCTTACTTTGTGTGGGATTTATCATTGCGATTATCCTCTCTTGGATCTACGATATACACCCTGAAGAAGGGATAGTAAAGACAGAACCAGCTCATAAGGTAAAGACCGCAGATATACCAAAAACCTCAAACAGCTGGAAGATTGCCAGCTATATCAGTTTTGTGGTGATTGTGGCATTGATAGTTCTCAATATCATACCACGAACAAATCTGTCCAAAAAAAGATCCATCCTTGACAAATCCATAGCTGTCATTCCATTTATCGATGATAGTCCGAATAAAGATAATGAGCACATTATCAATGGGATTATGGACGACTTGCTGATCAATCTGCAATCCATAAAAGATCTCAGGATCCCAGGCCGTACTTCAACTGAACAATACAGAAATAATCCAAAGCCCATTCCTGAGATTGCGGCTGAAATGAATGTAGCTTACATTGTTGAAGGTAGCGGACAGCGATATGGAAATAAGATTCGTTTGAGAGTGCAACTGGTGGAAGGGGCAACGGATAAACACATATGGGCAGATTCTTATGATGAGGTAATCAATGGACCGGAAGATATATTCAGGATACAAGGTCAGATTGCCAAGTCGATAGCCGCTGAGCTCCAAGCTGTTATCACACCTGAAGAAAAACAACTCATAGAGAAAGTACCAACCACCAGTTTAACAGCTCATGATTTTTACCAAAGAGGTAGAGATGAACAATCTAAATATTGGTTGGACAATGATAACAAAAATGCCCTGGAAAGAGCTGAAGATTTCTATTATAAAGCATTGGAATATGATTCCACATTTGCACAGGCTTATACAGGATTGGCTATTGTATATTGGTTTAAGCATTTTAGTGAAACCTTTTATACTGAAAATTTCCTTGATTCAGCATTGATCCTGGCAGATATTGCTCTTTCATTTGACAATCAATTATCAGAGGCTTATGTAATAAGAGGGGCTTATTATTGGGAACATAATGAAAAAGAACAAGCTCTAAAGGAATATAATAAGGCTATAAGATTCAATCCAAATGATTGGCAGGCATACAACTATAAGGCTTATTTATATTACGCTGATGACCAAGTTAAAATGATTGATAATTTACATAAAGCCATATCATTGCACAGAGGACCTTTTTTGCCAGGATTATATAGAGACCTAAGTAATCTGCTGGCTTTTGCAGGTTTTATAGATAAGGCCAAATATTATCAAATAGAAGCTCTTAAACTGGATGATGATTCAGCATCGTATTACAGGTATCTAGCAGATTTTGAATTTTATATTGGGAATACCGTAAAATCTATTGAATTTGGGAAAAAATCTTACGCTATTGATTCAACTAGCGTTAGGGTTATTTATATGCTGGGACTTAGCCATATCTGGTTAGGTCGATATGAAGAAGGATTGGAATACTATAAAAAATTTTCCAACATTTACGACGGATACGACTATCCTCCGGTTTTATACGAAATTGGGTATGCATACTGGGTTATTGGATTCAAGGATGAGGCTGAATATTATTTTAATACAGCATTGGAATTATGGGATCAATTGTTTGAATTGGGTCGCATACTTACTGGTGAAGATTTATTCATGTACTATCAGCTTGCTGCAGAGTACGCATTCCAGGGAGATAAAGATAAAGCATACGAATATTTTGACCTTCTTAATCAATTGCCATGGATGCCAAATTGGATAATCACAGAAACTAAAACTGATCCAATGTTGGATGGTATCAGGGATGAACCTGAATTTAAGCAGATTGTCAGGGATTTGGAAGACAAATACCAGGAAAATCATGAAAGGGTCAGGAAATGGCTGGAGGAGAATGATATGCTATAGCTAAGAATTCCGAGGATAGATTTTATGCCCCCGTAGCAGTTGCTGAAGGCTTTTCTGTGATCCCGGAGTCATAATTTTCTTATGGTAGGGCCTCCAGATGCGGGCAAAACGATGCTGGCCAGACGCCTTCCTTCCATATTGCCGCCATTATCCCTCGAGGAGGCCCTGGATACCACCATGATCCATTCTGTGGCCGGGAAACTGGACAGAAATGAGTCATTACTGACAAACAGACCGTTCAGGGATCCCCATCATACCATATCAGACGTAGCGTTTAGTAATTATGTGGTGAAATTAATTTGACTTTGGTTTTTGAGTGGTGTAACTTCGCCAATTAACTGAATTTTTTTCTAATAAAACTTTAAACAATCTAAAAGAAATGAAAAAATTTAGTTTAATACTCACTGTTGCTGTATTCCAATTAATCTACATAAATGGATTACAGGCACAAACTACGCAGACAAAACCTAATCAAGTGGAACTTGTAAAAAAACTCATTGGTAAT
>Ga0111175_1026_pt1 | contig 27369 bp, 21 predicted proteins | sample DeeMarSWOR324_28_FD_80228 | JGI IMG/M metagenome (GOLD analysis project Ga0111175, IMG submission 80228) | Bacteroides sp. SM23_62
AATCTGCCATTACGGCCATTGTATTCATGGAACTGTACATTCCTGACTGGCCATGTCCTGGAAGATCAACGCTGATCACCCTGTAATGCTCAGCAAGTTTTTCCGCAAATCCATTCCAGATCTCGAGAGATTCCAGGTAACCATGGATCAATATCACCGGTTCTCCTTTGCCCAGATCGCTGTATCTCAGGTTGGCATCATGATAGCTGATGTAACTTATCATAAATTTTCAGTTTCTTTTTCCTGAATGGATAGTTGAAGATAAAAAAAAATTGATTCACCTCTGCATCAATTCTTCAATTTCCTCATAATCAATGGCTACATCTTCCATCAGATCAAGGTTGCCATGCTCTGTAACCAGGATATCATTTTCCAGCCTTATGCCCGTCTTTTCAGCAGGAATATAGATCCCCGGTTCACAAGTCAATACCATTCCAGGCTTGAGTATTTCCTGTTTGCTGCCCACATCATGAACGTCGAGTCCCAGAAAATGTGAAACACCATGCAAACAATATCTCATATATAACGGTTGCTCCTTGGATTGTTTCTGGATGTCCCTTGTGCTATATAATCCAAGCCTGACATGTTCCTCCTCCCATATTTTGCCAACTTCCTCATTGATTTTATCGATGGTCGTTCCGGGTATTATCAAGGCCTTCGCTTTCTTGAATACCCTGTGACAGGCATCATAAATATCCTTCTGCCTGTCCGAAAACCTGCCGTTAACGGGAATGGTCCTTGTGCAATCCGCCGCGTAATTTGCATATTCTGCACCAAAATCACTCAGGAGAAGCTCCCCATCCTGACATACCTGGTCGTTGTTAATATAATGCAGGATACAGGCATTTGCCCCGGAAGCAATAATCGGTGCGTAGGCATGACCGGCAGCGCCCTGACGGGTGAATTCACAGGTCAGTTCAGCTTCAACCTCATATTCTTTTTGTCCCGGTTTAACAGTGGAAAGGATCCTGTCAAAACCACCTTTTGTTATTTCAACCGCTTTCATGATCAGGGCAAGTTCCTCAGGTTCTTTCTGCAGGCGCAGTTCCGTCAGGATAGGTGAAAGCCTTTTCATTCCGTGCAGGGGAAATTCCTTTTTCAATTCGGCAAGATAACGTTCATCCCGGGATAGATAGTCAGGTCTGAATTTTACCAGTTCATGACTGGTACAATAGATATTTTCAGATTCCAGGATCACTTCTCGTGCAATGGAGCCAAATTTTTCCAACCAATGAATATTCGCGATCCCTGATATTTCTTCAGCCTTTTTTTTATCAAGCTTTTTCCCTTCCCAGCTCTCCAGCTTTGGATCCGGTTCCCGGATAAACAACATTACCTGTCTGTCTTCACTGGGATGATCCGGACATAGCAGCAGGATCGTCATCTCCTGTTCAATGCCTGTCAGGTAGAAAAGATCAGAATTCTGGCGGTATGGGAAAAACTGGTCCCCGTTTCGCAACATCTGATCATTGGAATGAACAATGGCAACAGAATTTTTCTCCAGTCTTCCTGCCAGTTTCCGCCTGTTTCTGATGAACAGATCTCTTGGTATCCGTGAATATCTCATGGTTTATGTTGCAGAACATCTTCCAGGAATATTCCTTGCTTTCATTTATAAAGATAAAGATACTTAACTTTATTCCTGTTTCATGCTAACCTGTATCCGAAAATCACCAACATATGAGCAACATCTTTAATTCCTCCATCGGAAAGAAACTCATGGTGGCACTGGCAGGCTGTTTCCTGATCCTTTTTCTGCTGGTCCACTTGGGGATTAATCTAACCCTGATTTTAACTGAATCGTCAAAACCATTCAATGTGGCAGCCCATTTTATGGGCACTAACATCATTATCAAGGTTTTTGAGGTAATTTTGTTCACAGCTTTCCTGCTGCATATCATTTATGTCCTGATTCTGCAGATTCAGAATTGGATTGCCCGTCCCAAACGCTACAAAATTCCCAATTATTCCCAGATTTCTTTCTTTTCTAAATTCATGATCTGGTTAGGGGGTATCATTTTAATCTTTCTCGTTATACATCTTACGGATTTTTATTTCAAAAGCAAATTCGGGCATATTGAAGAGATCACTTATGATAATATGAAGTATTACACCGATTTAAGTTCACTGGTAATTCAGAAATTCCAAATACCCGGGATTGTGATCTTCTATATTGCCTGTTTCCTGATTCTCGGATTTCACTTATGGCATGGCTTTCAATCGGCCTTTCAGACACTCGGTTTAAACCATAAAGTTTATACTCCTGTCATTAAGACGCTTGGAAGGGTTTACACGATCGTGGTAGTATCCGGTTTTACGATCATTCCAATTGTTATACATTTCACCCAATAGCATAATAAAGCACAATATATCATGGCCATACTAGATGCAAAAATTCCTGAAGGTTCATTGGCAGAGAAATGGACCAATTACAAAAATTCTGTTAAACTGGTAAATCCTGCCAATAAAAAGAAACTTGACATCATTGTGGTTGGCACGGGAGCTGCCGGTTCAAGTGCGGCATCTGCCCTTGGCGAACTGGGGTATAATGTAAAAGTTTTTTGTTATCAGGATTCACCACGCAGGGCACATGCCATTGCCTCCCAGGGCGGCATCAATGCCACAAAAAATTATCAGAATGACGGAGACAGTGTATACAGGCTTTTTCATGACATGATCAAGGGAGGTGATTTCCGTGCGAGGGAAGCCAATGTTTACAGGGCAGCAGAAGTAAGCAACCAGGTCATAGATCACTATACTGCACTGGGTGTTCCTTTTGCAAGAGACTATGGCGGTTCCTTAACCAATCGCTCATTCGGCGGGGTTCAGGTTTCAAGAACTTTTTATGCAAAAGGCCAGACGGGACAGCAATGTATGCTGGCAGCATATTCTTCACTCAACAGGCAGATCAGTAAAGGAACGGTCGCCATGTTCAGCCGCAGGGAAATGCTCGACCTTGTCCTGGTGGACGGAAAAGCCAGGGGAATCATTACAAGGAACCTTGTAACCGGTGAGCTTGAGCGTCACTCAGCTCATGCCGTGGTGCTTGCCACAGGCGGATATGGTACCATCTATTACCTTTCCACGCTTGCCATTCAATCCAATGGCACGGCTGCATGGAAAGCGCACCTTAAAGGAGCATTATTTGCAAATCCCAGTTTCGTTCAGATACATCCGACTTCTATTCCCCAGTTAAATGAATACCAGTCGAAACTGACATTAATGTCTGAATCCCTGAGAAATGATGGCCGGATATGGGTCCCAAAAGAAAAGAACGACAAAAGACATCCCAATGATATCCCTGAAGAGGAGCGGGATTATTATCTTGAAAGAAGATATCCGGCATACGGCAATCTCGTCCCCAGAGATGTTGGTTCCAGGGCGGCAAAAGAACGCTGTGATGCCGGTTATGGTGTTGGGCCAACAGGACTAGCGGTCTATATGGATTTCAGGGATGCCATCAAAAAACAGGGCGATAAAACCATTGAAGCCAAGTATGGCAACCTCCTTGAATTGTATAACACAATTACAGGCATCAATCCCTATAAAGAACCCATGCAAATCTACCCATCAGCCCATTATACAATGGGTGGACTCTGGGTTGATTACAACCTGATGACAACCATTCCCGGCCTGTATGCCATCGGAGAAGCAAATTTTGCTGATCATGGTGCCAACCGGCTTGGTGCTGCATCACTCATGCAATGTTCAGGGGATGGTTATTTCATCCTTCCTTTCACCATCAGTGACTACATGGCAGACCAGATCAAAACACCGAGAATACCTGTCAACCTTAAAGAATTTGATGAAGCAGAAGAGAATGTCCGGAAAAGGCTCGAAAAGCTTATTTCGATCAACGGAACCCAAACCCCAACGTCTTTCCATAAAAGGCTGGGGAAAATAATGTGGGACTATTGCGGAATGGCCAGAAACGAGGAAGGTTTAAAAAAAGCAGCGGAACTTGTAAAGGAGCTGAAACATGAATTCTGGACCGATCTTAAAGTTCCCGGTAATTTAAATGAACTTAACCAGGAAATTGAAAAAGCAGGCAGGATAGCAGATTTCTTCGATCTTGCAGGTCTCCTGATCACCGATGCTCTGAACAGAAAAGAATCATGCGGTGCTCATTTCAGGGAAGAAAGCCAGACTCCTGATGGTGAAGCACAGCGGAACGATGATGAATATTTATATGTCGCAGCGTGGGAATTCAAGGGTGAAGAAAGACCTCATCAACTTCATAAAGAAAAACTCAAATTCGAGGAAGTTGAGGTGAAAGTCAGAATCTATAAATAAACAAGATAAAATGAAAGTCAGATTAAAAATATGGCGCCAGGAAAATGCAAAAGCAAAAGGTGCTTTCGTTACTTATGATTTTGATGAAGTTTCACCGGAAATGTCCTTTCTTGAAATGCTGGATGCCCTGAATCAGAAACTGATCAAAAAAGGTGACTCCCCCATCGCTTTTGATAGCGATTGCAGAGAAGGTATATGCGGTTCATGCGGACTATATATCAACGGAAGACCCAATGGTCCCGGAAAAGGTATTTCAACCTGCCAATTATCGATGCGGCCCTTCAAAGATGGTGATACTATCTATGTTGAACCCTGGAGGGCAAAACCTTTTCCCGTGATCAAGGATCTTATTGTTGACCGTTCTGCCTTTGATAAAATACTTCATGCCGGGGGTTATATTTCCGTCAATACAGGCAGTGCACCTGATGCCAACTCAATACAGGTTCCCAAAGAAAATTCTGATCTTGCTTTTGATTCATCGGTCTGTATAGGTTGCGGAGCCTGTGTGGCAGCCTGCAAGAATGCATCCGCCATGCTGTTTGTGGCAGCCAAGGTATCCCACCTGGCCCTGTTGCCGCAGGGACGGCCGGAAGCCAGGGAAAGGGTGAAAAACATGGTCATGGAAATGGACCGGCTCGGATTCGGGAATTGCACCAATACCGGAGCATGCGAAGCAGAATGCCCGAAAGAGATCAAACTGACAAATATTGCCAGGCTTAACCGGGAATATTTTACCGCAAAGGTTCTTTAAGATCTCATCATATCCTCGACTTCCTGTACTGTTTTCGGGATGGGTTTGCCGAGGACTTGGCTGCCTTTATCCGTAACGAGGATATCGTCTTCTATCCTGATTCCGCCAAAATCCTTATATGATTCCACTTTCTCATAATCTATAAAGGCCGTGAATTTACCCTCCGACCTCCACCTGTCTATCAGTGCAGGGATAAAATATATGCCCGGTTCCACAGTTATTACATAACCCGACTCCAGTTCCTTACCCAGCCTCAGATAGGCGGTCCCAAACTGATCGCTTCTTCTGATTTCCTCACTGTAACCTACAAGATTCTCTCCAAGGCCTTCCATATCATGAACATCGAGCCCCAGCATGTGCCCGAGTCCATGTGGAAAGAACATGGCATGCGCCCCTGCATTTACTGCCTCCTCCACATCGCCTTTCATGAGTCCAAGGTCCCTTAATCCAGCTGCAATGATCCTTGCAGCATCCCTGTGAATGTCCCGGTACGGAGTTCCCGGCCTGATCTGATCAATGGAGAAAACTTCGGCCTTTAGCACGATTTCATAAATCTCTTTCTGTCGCTGGCTGAACTTTCCATCAACCGGTACGGTCCGGGTAATATCACCAGCATAATGATTCACTGTTTCCGCTCCTGCATCTGTGACTATTAACCTGCCTTCCTCCAGGATATTTCCATGATAATGGTTATGCAATGTTTGTCCATCCATGCTGAGAATGATTGGAAAAGCTGCCATGGTGCCATGACTCAGCGCTATTCCTTCGATACGGCCTGCAATCTCCCTTTCGTAAATGCCGGGCCTGGCCATCTTCATGACAGTAGTATGCATCTCGTAACTGGTATCGACCGCCCTGATAATATCTTCCACCTCTACGGCCTCCTTGACGGATCGTAAACCTATCACACCCTTGATCAATGCAAGAGATGCGCCTGATTTTACATTCTCCCAAGGCATATTTGTCAGCCTGGCTATCTCCAGCAGGGTTTCATCCCGGTAAGGAGGAAGGTAATGTATGAACCTTCCCTTCTGCAGGAAATCTTCAAGGTATGCTGACAGTTTGTGATAGGGCAGGACGCGGCTGATGCCTGCCTTTTCTCCGAGTGATTTCATGGATGGCAAAGATCCCATCCAGATGATATCATCCAGGCTGAGATCATCTCCGAAGAGGTAATCCTCACCAGACTCAAAATCTATCACCCCTGCCAGTCCGGGCTGGTCGAGTCCGAAAAAATACAAAAAAGAACTGTCCTGCCGGTAATGATATGTGTTATCCGGGTAATTCATCGGACTGTCATTGTTGGCCGGGAAAAGGGCCACTCCACCGGATACCTGCCTGCGTAATTGGTCCCTTCTGTTGGAATAAACTTCTGCTTTAAACATGATCCATTCGTTTGAATAATAACTTCCCGAATTTATAAGGAATTAATTATTTTTTGATGATTTTGTAACCTTTTATCAATAAAGTACGAATACCCTTTTGCAATATCATTATTTAAGTATATTCGCACTTGGTGCCCAAATTATTAACACTGTATTAACAACTTTTCAACGAATGCCCTACAGAAGACTGCCCAACACTGACAGGGCCCGGCAGAAAGCGCTTCTAAAAGCTTATCATAAGGGAAAGGAAATCCCTCCATTTAAACTGGCATTTTCACAGAGTACTTACCAGCAGATTGTATCCTTCCTGCCGGGTTTTGAGAAGAAGATACTGCATCAAAAATCTGCGATTGCCAGACAGATTGAGCGGAATAAGGAGCATCAAAGCCTGATGAGAAAGGCAAAACTTTACATCTCGCATTTTGTACAGGTAGTTTACATGGCCATACTGAGGGGAGAACTTACACCAGCCATTCTGGACTATTATCAGCTGAATGGACATGCTATGAAACTTCCCCCCCTCAACACTGAAGAAGATATCATTAAATGGGGTAAATGCATCATTGATGGGGAAACCGATCGCATAAAGAAGGGCATGAGTCCGGTTACCAATCCTACCATTGCGGTTGTCAAGGTGAGGTATGAAAAATTCTATGAATCGTACCACAACCAGAAGAATTTAAGACAGGCCAACTGCCGCACCCTGAAAGAACTTGCCGAAGCAAGGCCTGTTGCAGACGAGATCATTGTCAATATCTGGAACGAGGTGGAAGAATCTTTCAAGGATCTGCCGGATGACCTGAGGCGGGAAAAAGCCTCGGAATACGGGCTGGTTTATGTATACAGGAAAAGTGAACTGGCAGAGCAATCACTGTTCAAGTCCACCCATCCCCGATTGAACTGATTCCCTCCTCTGTCGTTGTATTACAGCGAGTAACAGAATGGTCAGCACAATGCTTGCGATGATCATCAACACCGCATTTTCTTCCATCCCGATATGATCCGGTTCTATTTCAAGGGTACCCTGGTAAAAAATATAATAATAGATCACTGCCAGTCCGTTATTGATGAAATGTGCCAGGACAGCCGTCCATATAGAGCCGGTCCAGACAAACAGATAACCAAACAGTGCACCCAGCATGACCCTTGGGATCAAACCAAGGAACTGGTAATGCATCAGGCTGAAGAGCAGGGCTGCAATCCAGACGGCCAGATGTTCGTTCCGGAACCATTCAGTAAGGATGCGTTGTAGCGTTCCCCTGAAAAGAAATTCCTCGCCAAGGGCCGGGATCAGGGCTACCATGCATATGTTGATCAACAATCCACCGACATTATCCGTCTGAAGGTATGCCCTCATCAGGTCCCATGAATTTTCATCGCTCTCGCGTATTCTATCCATGAGATCCCCCCAACGTTCGGGAAGTGATAGTTTCTCATTCAGGAAAGAGGTAAAATTGATCCAGGGGATGGAGATAACCATTAATGTGATCACCAGAATGATGATCCAGTGATTGGAAATCCTGTCAGCCTGGAGATACTTCCATGTATTACGCTGGATCAGAAACCCGGAAAGAATGGCCGGAACAAGGAACAAGCCGACAGAATACAGCACCTGCAGGAATTTTAACAGTCCGATGTTTGTTTCAACTTCATTTTGCTCAAGGATGCGTATCACTTCCCCCGGGGGGACTTTAAACAAAGGCATGGCAAGCAGTATCCCCATGCCAAAGAAGATCAGGTAACAACAAACCATCAGGAATGAAACCAGGAGAAGCTTGGTAAAAGGACGGGCATCGTAGAAGAATCCCTGTGTCATTCTGCTGAAATTGGTATTTTTGCGGCATAAAAGTATTAATAATTTTCTGTTTTGCTCAGGATCGGTAAAGTTGAAATAGAAAAGCATCCTCTCCTGCTTGCCCCCATGGAGGATCTTTCTGATCCTCCTTTTCGTTATGTCTGCAAAAAGTATGGAGCAGACCTTATGTATACGGAATTTATTTCATCGGACGGCCTGATCCGTCATGGGGCAAAAAGTGTCAGAAAGCTTGAAATATTCGACTATGAGCGACCCATAGGGATCCAGCTATATGGACACCTGGTCGAGCCCATGGTGGAAGCCACCCGTATGGCTGAGAAGGCCCGGCCTGATTTGATCGATATCAATTTCGGCTGCCCTGTTAAAAAAATTGCCAGGCGTGGTGCCGGTGCCGGGATGTTGCGCAATATCCCCCTGATGGTTAAGATGACGGAGGCCATAGTACAACAGACCAGGCTCCCTGTTACCGTGAAGACCAGGCTGGGGTGGGATGATCAAAATAAAAATATCCTCGAGGTGGCGTTGAGGCTCCAGGATGCCGGGATCAAGGCCCTGTCCATCCATGGCCGGACAGGCACCCAGCTTTACAGAGGACAGGCGGACTGGAGCCTGATCGGGGAGGTGAAAAATCACCCGGATATAGAGATCCCGATTATCGGGAACGGTGATATAACGGGACCCGAGATTGCCGCCGAAAGATTCGCGCAATACAATGTGGATGCCATCATGATCGGACGTGCCACAGTGGGAAAACCATGGATCTTCCGAGAGATCAAACATTACCTTGAAACCGGGGAAAAACTGCCTCCCCCTGATCTCCGGGAGAAAGTCTCACTGGCCAGGATGCATTTTCAGAAATCCCTGGAATGGAAGGGCGAACCCAGGGGTATCTTTGAAATGCGCAGACATTTCAGTAATTACTTCAAAGGCCTGCCTGATTTCAAGGAGATCAGACTGAAGCTGGTCACTTCACTGGATGTTGATGATATCAATGATATCCTCGACCGGATTGAAGAAAAATACGATTTTTGATTAGAAGATGTCATGCAGGGCCTTTTTCTGGGGATAGTCCAGATTATAATGGAGTCCCCTGCTCTCTTTCCGGTCCTGCGCCATCGTGATGGTCAAATAGCCGGCCGTGATCAGGTTACGAAGCTCGCAAAGGGATTTGGATAAGGTAGATTTCCGGTACAGGGCTTCGGTCTCACGGTAAATGATCTCCAGGCGTACAAGCGCACGGTTCAGCCTGAGATCAGTACGGACAATGCCCACATAATTACTCATGATCTGCTGCATCTCCTTGAAGTTCTGGGTGATCAGGATCATTTCCTCTGGATGGGAAGTGCCTGAATAATCCCAGTCAGGTACATTTTTCTGGATACTTGCTTTGCTTGCCTCACTGATTGCCGACTGCGCGGACCTGTCTGCATAGACAATGGCTTCGATCAGGGAATTCGAGGCGAGACGGTTGGCCCCATGCAGCCCGGTACTTGATGTCTCACCCGCTGCATACAGCTGCTTGATCCAGGTTGCCCCGTGCTCATCCACCTTGATTCCTCCGCACATATAGTGCGCGGCAGGGACCACGGGGATCATATCCTTCCTGATATCAATGCCGATGCTCAGGCATTTTTCATGAATATTTGGAAAATGGGAGACCAGCTCCTCAGGGTCCAGGTGGGACGCATCCAGAAAAACATAATCATCACCCCTGGATTTCATCTCGTTATCGATGGCCCGGGCAACGATATCCCTGGGTGCCAAACTCTTGCGCTTATCATACTTATCCATAAATTCCTTGCTGTCCTGTGTCTTAAGGACCGCTCCAAATCCCCTGAGCGCCTCTGATACCAGGAAGGATGGCCGTTCGCCAGGATGGTATAAAGAGGTGGGATGGAACTGAACAAATTCCATGTTCTCTATGATCCCTTTCGCCCTGTAGACCATGGCAATTCCATCACCTGTGGCAATGGATGGATTGGTGGTTGTATGGTACAGGTTCCCTACACCCCCGGCGGCGATCAGGGTGGTTTTTGCCAGCAGGGTGATCACCTGGTCTGTTTTCAGGTCCAGTACATATGCCCCGAAACATCGGATGTTCTGGTTATATCTTTTCACCAGGATTCCCAGGTGATGCTGTGTGATCAGGTCAACAGCAAAATGATCTTCCAGAATCTCAATATTTTTGTGTTTCCTGGCCTGCTCACTGAGCTTTTTCTGTATTTCAAATCCGGTATTGTCTTTATGATGCAGGATGCGTTTTTCAGAATGCCCGCCTTCCCGGGCCAGGTCAAATTCACCATTTGATTTCTTATCGAACCTGGCACCCCAGCGTATCAGTTCCTCTATCTGGGCAGGTGCATCGCGGACAACATTCCTGACTACTTGCTCATCACAGAGTCCATCTCCGGCAATAAGGGTATCCTGGATATGTTTCTCATAGGAATCAGGTTCATAGGTCACGGCTGCAATCCCCCCCTGGGCATATTGTGTATTGGTCTCTTCTATGTTGGTTTTGGAGATCAGGCATACTTTGCCATGATCTGCCACTTTTAACGCAAAACTTGTGCCTGCAAGTCCGGATCCGATAACCAGAAAATCAACTTCTTTTTTCATATGATTAAAAATTATACAAATATAACAGCCTTTTTTCAAAGGCCTTAACAATTAGGCATTTCCTGAAGCAATTATTTTCTTTACTTTTGTCCATTAATTTTAACGAAATCCCACAGAAAGAATATGGTCCAGGAAGACCTCTTCAAAAAGATCATTGCGCATGCCAAGGAATACGGGTTTGTATTCCCTTCGAGTGAGATTTATGATGGCTTGAGCGCCGTTTATGATTACGGCCAGAATGGTGCGGAATTGAAGAACAATATCCGGAATTACTGGTGGGATGCCATGGTAAACCTGAATGAAAACGTTGTCGGAATCGATTCGGCCATTTTCATGCATCCTGAGATCTGGAAAGCATCGGGTCATGTTGACGCATTCAACGATCCCCTGATCGACAACAAGGACTCAAAGAAAAGATACCGGGCCGACCAGCTGATTGAGGATTACCTGGAGAAACTGCAGGGGAAGATCAACAAGGAAACAGAAAAAGCTGCCAACAAATTTGGTGAATCATTTGACAGGGAGAAGTTTCTTGGCACCAATCCAAGGGTACTTGCCAACCGGGAAAAGATAGACAAGATCCACAGCCGTTTTGTCAAAGCGCTGGAGAAGGACGACCTGGAAGAGCTCCGTCAGATCATTATTGATTGTGAGATCGCCGATCCGGAATCCGGTTCCAGGAACTGGACTGAAGTCAGGCAGTTCAACCTGATGTTTGATACCAGGCTGGGTTCGGTCAATGAATCTGCCAGTAAAATTTACCTCCGCCCGGAAACTGCCCAGGGAATTTTTGTGAATTTCCTGAACGTCCAGAAATCGGGACGAATGAAGATTCCATTCGGCATCGCCCAAACCGGGAAGGCTTTTCGTAATGAGATTGTTGCCCGCCAGTTCATCATGAGAATGAGGGAATTCGAGCAGATGGAGATGCAATTCTTTGTCCGGCCCGGTGAAGAATTAGCATGGTTTGAATTCTGGAAGGACAAGCGTATGAAGTGGCATCTTTCACTGGGACTGGGTGAAGAGAAGTACCGTTTCCATGATCATGACAAGCTTGCACATTATGCCAATGCAGCCACCGATATCGAGTTTGAATTCCCCATAGGTTTCAAAGAAGTGGAAGGGATACATTCGCGTACCGATTTTGATCTTTCACAGCATCAGAAGTTTTCAGGTAAAAAGATGCAGTATTTTGACAATGACCTCAATGAGAGTTATGTGCCTTATGTCATCGAGACATCCATCGGACTAGACAGGATGTTCCTGACGGTGCTGGCAGGATCCTATGAGGATGAAAAATTGGATAAAGAAGGAGCAGATGATGAAAGGGTTGTCATGAGGATCCCTGCATTTCTTGCCCCTGTAAAGGTGGCAGTTCTTCCCCTGGTAAAGAAAGATGGACTGCCTGATGTCGCAAGGAAGATCATGGATGAGTTAAAACTGGATTTCAACTGCCAGTACGAGGAAAAGGACTCCATCGGGCGGCGTTACAGGAGACAGGATGCCATTGGTACCCCTTATTGTATCACCATTGATCACCAGACTTCCAAAGACGATACCGTTACCATCCGGTACCGTGACACCATGGCCCAGGAACGGATACCGGTTACACAAGTCCGCGACATTGTCCAGGAAAAGGTCAGTCCCAAGAAACAATTAAGCATGCTGGGATAATAGTCCAGGTTTATCCTCAAACAAAGCTATCATGTCAGAACCCGGGTGTAAAAAAGTGCTTATTCTCACTTATTACTGGCCCCCAGGTGGTGGTGCCGGGGTTCAGCGCTGGTTGAAGTTTACCAAATACATGCGTGAATTCAACTACGAACCGGTTATTTACACCGCGGAGAACCCGGAATACCCCTCGATCGATGAATCGCTTCTGAAGGATGTGCCCGACAACCTTACTGTCCTGAAAACCCGGGTCTGGGAACCTTATAAATTATATAAATGGTTCACCTTTCAGAAAAAGGGACATAAGATCAATATTGCTTTCCTGAACGAGCAAAAGAAACAGGGCCTTACCGAAAAATTGGCTGTCTGGATCCGGGGGAATCTGTTCATTCCTGATGCCCGTAAATACTGGATCCAGCCTTCTGTTAGATACCTTTCCCGCTATATTTCCGAAAATCCGGTGGATCTGATCGTAAGTACAGGTACTCCGCACAGCCTCCACCTGATTGCACTCAAAATCTCAAATAAACTCAGGATTCCCTGGGTGGCTGATTTCAGGGATCCATGGACAAAAATATATTATCAGCAATCCCTGATGATTGGCAGGCTTGCCAGCCGAAAACATCAAAAACTGGAACAGCGTGTGCTTCAGAATGCCAATGCGGTTACTGTCGTTAGCCAGGAGATGAAACGCCAGTTTGAAGAAATGGGCACCCCGGACGTCCGGGTTATCCCGAATGGATTTGACCATGAGGATTTTACTGATCCTGCCGAGGATCAAACATCCATGGTCCCGGATCAGCATTTCAGTATTACCCACATTGGCACACTTTTCCCTTTGCGGAATCCTGTGAAACTCTGGAAGGTCCTCTCGGAACTTGTGCGTGAAAATAAAGACCTGGCAAAAGACCTTAAAATAAACCTGGTCGGGGCAATGGATTATGCCGTGTCAAAATCAATAGACGAGACAAACCTCGGGAACTGGGTTAACAGAACGGGTAATGTACCCTACCAGGAAGCCATCCGATTAATGAGGCGGTCCCGCTTGCTGCTGTTATTGATTATAAACACTCCGGATGCCGGGGCGATCCTGACTGGGAAATTATTCGAATACATGAAAACCGGCCGGCCCATCTTCGCCGTGGGTCCCACCGACGGTGCAGTTGCCCATGCACTGGATGAAACCCGTACAGGACATATTGTCGATTTTGATGACCATGTGTCCATGAAAAGGCAAATAATGGAATATTACAACCTTTACCGGGAAGACAAATTGACAGTTACCCCGCATAATATCGAGAGGTACTCAAGAAAGAACCTCACCGGTGAGATGACAGATCTTTTCAACGAAATTTTACAAACAAAATGAAAATCATAACCGTTGCAGGCGCCAGGCCTAACTTTATCAAAATAGCTCCCCTTTACAGGGCCTTTGCCAGAAGAAAAGACAGGTTCGAACATCTGATATGCCATACCGGTCAGCATTTTGACAGGAACATGTCAAAGATTTTCTTTGAGCAACTGGAGATGCCCGAGCCGGATTTTAACCTGGGTGTCGGGGGAGGGACCCATGCAGACCAGACAGCGCGGATCATGATCGAGTTTGAGAAAATAATAAACCTGCATAAACCGGATCTGATCCTGGTACCGGGAGACGTAAATTCCACACTGGCCTGCAGTGTGGTGGCTTCAAAACTGGGGATAAAGATCGGGCATGTGGAAGCCGGGCTCAGAAGTTTTGACCGTGGCATGCCGGAAGAAATAAACCGCATAGTCACCGATGTACTGTCGGATTACCTATTTATCAGCGAGGAGGCAGGGCTTACCAACCTGAGGCAGGAGGGACTTCCGGAAGATAAACTTCACTTCGTCGGTAATATTATGATTGACAGCCTTGTACATTTTCTGCCTACCATTGAACGCTCAGACATCCTGGCTAAATTGAATCTGACGGCCGGACAGTATACCCTGATGACATTTCACCGGCCAAGCAATGTAGATACCAGGTCTTCACTCACCCGGCTTGTGGAGATGCTGAACCGCCTTACCCGCAAAACCAAACTGGTATTCCCGGTCCACCCCAGGACACGCAAGAATTTCGACGATTTCGATCTGATGAGCAAATTGAGCGAAGAAATACTGACCCTTGACCCCATTGGCTACATCGATTTCCTCGCACTTACAAGGTCAGCAAATCTGTTGATTACCGACAGTGGAGGTATCCAGGAGGAAACAACCTTTCTCGGCGTACAGTGTATTACGGTCCGCAATAATACGGAAAGACCGGTAACGGTCACCATCGGCACCAACCAGCTTATCGGGACCGAACTGGATGCTGTGGAAAAAGCCGCCATTGAAGTGCTTGATGGCAATATCAAGGAAGGGCAGATCCCTGAAAAATGGGACGGGCAAACTGCTGAGAGAATAGTAGATATCATTGATAAATCGAATTAACCGGCAGACCCTATGAGAATCTTAATGATCCTTGACCATGAGTTTCCTCCCGACATCCGTGTCGAAAACGAAATGGAGACCCTGTCTGAAGCCGGACATGAAATTCATCTCGCCTGCTTTCCCCGTCAGCACCGTCCAGAATACGAAAAAGGAGAAACCTGCCACATTCACCGTAGAGCTATCTCGGGACTGGTTTATAAAAGCAGTGTGGCTGCCCTGACCTTTCCGATGTATTTTACATTCTGGAGAAGATTCATTACCCGTCTTGTCCGGCAATTTCGTTTCGATGCCATTCATGTCCACGATCTGCCGCTTGCTGAAGTTGCAGCCGGTATTTGCAGGAAAAACAATATCCCCCTGACAGTTGACCTGCATGAGAACTGGCCGGCATACCTGAGAATCTCCCGGCACACAAAGTCTCTCATGGGCAGATTTCTTTCACCAAACAGGAAATGGATAAAATACGAAAGGCAAGTTTTACATATGGCTGATAACATCATTGTGGTGGTTGATGAAGCCAGAGAGAGACTTATTCAACTTGGTTTGGATCCTTCCACCATCCATGTGGTTTCAAATACCCTGAACCTGAAACACTTTTCAATATCAGAGACGCCGGCCACCCATTCAGATGTTATCCTGTTTTATGCCGGGGGGTTGACTTACCACCGTGGAATACAGGTGGTTTTGAAAGCACTTGCCATTGTAAAAGATACCAATCCTGATCTGAAATGTTGGATTCTGGGGGAAGGGAGCTATAAGGTTAAATTGCAGGAAATCTGCGCTCAATTGGGCTTGGAAGACCGTGTGATTTTCCATGGCTGGATACCTTATGAAAAAATGATTGAAATGTTAATCCAGGCAGATTATGCACTCATACCGCATCTTAAATCGGATCATACGGATTCCACAATTCCACACAAGCTGTTCCAATATATGTATGCAAAGAAACCGGTGATTTCCTCAGACTGTGTGCCTGTCGCGAGAATAATCAGGGAAACTAATGCTGGTTATATTTACCCTTCACGCAATTCCGATGATCTGGCAAAAATTTTCCAAAATGTCAATGAGAAAGAAAGAAACAGGTTCGGGTATAACGGGGCCAGATGGGTACAGCAAAGGTTCAATTGGAACCATGATTCATCGGTACTGAAAGAGATTTACAGTAATTTATCGATTAGATAGGTCTTCATGAAACAATCACGGATTAAAAAAGGAATGGTATTTGGCCAGGATATGCCTTTAACAGGGTTGCAAGAACCAATGGAGCCAATGATCGAGAGTATAATATAGTCCGAGCTCCGGAATTTCCTGGATTTTACTAACATTCATGCTGAATTGAGAAATCTTCTGAAGTTTTCCTTTAATTTCATCGGATTATACCACGTTTTCATTATTCGTTTTATGATTTCTATTTCTCTTGGTTCATAGAAATTGAACAAATAAAGGATAAATGGAAATAAAACCAATAATCCAAGTTTGATTGGTAGTCTCATCCAAACATTCAAAGGGGCTAATGCCATTGCTGAAACAACAATAGCTGCTGAAACGATTACCATTATGAAAAGTTTGTTTAACTCATATTTTATCGGATATACTTTTTGCGATTGCCAATACATCAGCACACAGAAAATCATCTGGGAAAGCAGTGTTGCAAGAGAAGCTCCATAACTATCCCAAAGGGGAACAAATAAGGCATTTAATCCAAAGTTCAAAATGGTTGTAGTAAAAACCAATAATGCAACTTTTTTGGTCTTCTTTCTTATCACCAATCCAATATTTAGATTTTGCCTCATCAGTGTAAACATAAAAGCATATGAAAGTATCGGGATAATTCCATTAGCTGCCCAATAATTGGTTGATTTTGTGACAATTTTTAATGCTTCAAGTGAGAACAGGGAAAGTATTAGTAAACAGAAGACAAATGCAAACGATACATAAGTCAGGGTCTTGGCATAAAATCTATGGTTGTCGGGGTCATTTATTTTTTTCATCCTGAGCGGTGTAAGCGCTGACATTATTGAGATTGAAAGTACCAACTGAAGTGCGTTTGCAAATCTAAATCCCAGGGAATATATTGCGGTTTCCTGTGGGCCTACTAAAAAATGGATCATATATCTATCGGTAGTAGAAAGTATAACTGCTGATGCTGCCGAAAGCATTAAAGGGTAACCATATGTTAGCATTTCCTTAAGAATTTGGGTATTAATTCTTAGGATGATGTTATGAATAGTGAAACGCAACATTAGAACAAGGGCAATAAGCTCACCTATTAAGGTTGCTTCCCATATTCCATCCAAACCTTTTCCTCTTTGAACTACAAAAAAAATTGTCAATAATAATGTTGAGGTCAGCTTCACAATTTCAACCGACGAAAACAGTACTGGCTTGCTGCGCAATTTGATTACGATCTTTATCTGGTTGTTAAGCATTCTGATTCCCGCAGTTGCGAACGTAAGTTTTAGCAGGTAAGAATAGTCAGGAGTATGAAATATCAACTGCGAAAACCAGCCAGCATTTAGCGTTAATAATAATAATACAGGAATATTGAGTGTAACAAGAAAAGCCAGAGATGAAAAGAAAATACTCTTTTGTTCTTTTATCAATGCATTGTCCCAGTACCACCTCTGAATACTGCTGGTCATTGCCATGGCCAATATGCCGGTTAATATTTGTGCAGTAGCCTCAAGGATAGCTAATTCACCAAAATCGGTTTGAGATATAAATTTAGGATCAGTATACAGGGGAATGAGGATAATGCCTATTGCTTTTGCGGCAATATTGCCCAAAGCATACACAAAGGTGTGTTTCGATGTTACTTTTAAATCATTTAACATAAAGAACCCTGTGATTTATTCATTGAGGATTATGCCAATAATTAATCATATAAATTATCATGTACCTCGATATGATCCTAACTTTTCTTTTGTTAAATGATTCTTTGAATAATACTCAAACTGGATTTTTTCCAGTTCTTTTGTGACTTTATACAATTCTTTATAATCAAATCTACGGATCATTTTTGTGTAATTTTCAAAGAAGGGAATGAATCTTAAAGTTGGGGCAATTTTCTTTAGAATTGCAAGTTTTAACCTTTTATATAAAACCCCCAAAGAATCTTTTTTTATATCAAAATCGCCAGCATTCCCGAGGATATCGATTATGATGTTTCCTGCCCTAACATGATTATGCCCATCATCCCATTGGATTGTATCTACTATAATTCTTTTTCTTTCATGTTCAAGTTTATGATAACCTGGTAAATCCCGATCAGTATAAAATATACTGATGGCGTTAATCAATTGTTCTTTATTTTGATAATTAGGAGAACCGGTATATACATTTGCCCGGGGGAAATCCGTTCCGCTGGGATTCAACAATGCGGTTTTTTTATCCATCAACCAGGCTTCAACGGCTGTTGTAGATTCATATGTTAGCCAAAAATCGGATACTGAAATACAATCGTAAATTGCTTCCTCATCTTTGAGAATTAAAACATTATCAAACTTATCGGTATTCTGAATCGCTGAACCCAAACCACCATAAACATTCAAAGGATGTTCTTTGAGCAAGAACAATACATCTGGAAATGCTTTTATAACCTCAATTAGGATGGAATTAAAATCGGCACCATCCTTTCTGAATCTGTCAATTTGCTGTCGGGTAAGATTTTTGGTAAATGCTGTAAATCTGTGATCGTATTCGTAGACTACATTAAAATCCCAGCAACCAACACCTATAACTTTCGAATAATCTTTGTTATATTTTTTTAAGAAAGTCCGCTTATTGACAGGTGGTTTGATCTTATATATGTCAAAGCCGGTAGCACCCGATACTTTGATTTTATCACTAAGGAAAGGATATTTCCCCAGTGCTAAATTCCTGGTTCTTTCTGTCCAGTAAATAGTGCAATCCTCATGCATGGTCTTGTCTTTATTCCACCCCCATACAAACTGTTCAATTGATTTTGAATCATCTTTAAAATTTCCTTCTGACGTAAGACTAACTACTTTAATATCTTTCGATTTTGCATATTTGACTATGTTGAGTTTTTGCATGGCTCCGATCGAACTGGAGATAAATAAAACTTTAGGTTTGTACTTATTCAGCAGTCTCCTGCCACTAAGTATGTGCCCCTCGACTACTTTATAACCACAAAATCTCAAGTAATTACAAACCAGTGAGACCATTATCCTATCCCTCGAAGCATTGGATGTTATTTCAACATTTAAAACATCTATCTTATGGTCCATTTGAGCTATTAAATTAGATCCCAGGTAAATGGAGTTCCTTTGGTAATATCTTTTTTTGCTTTTTTCCCGATGATGTCGCTGATAAATTTGGGTTCTACACCATAATTGGGCCGGATGGATTTTATATTTTCCTCTGTAAAAACCTCACCTGCTTTTACATCCTCCACAATAAACAGAGATCGCGAAAAAATCCTGTTCAATTTAACCTTTTCGGTCAATTCATATGTTACCTTACCATAAACCGATTCTGTTTTACGAACAGCATCAACCATCTCAGCAAATTCTTTTTCATCCAAAGAAAATGCAGCGTCGGGTCCGCCAATTTCTTTGTTCATTATGAAATGCTTTTCTATAATTCTTGCTCCTAAAGCTGCAGCAACAATGGGTGCAATAATTCCTTTTGTATGATCGGAAAGTCCTACCTCAACATTAAACTGTTTTTTAAGATCCGGAATCGTAGCTAAATTAAGTTCGGAGAGCGGGGCGGGATAAGAAGATGTGCACTTCAGCAAGAATATATCATTGTTCCCAACCTCTCTGCAAGCATCTACTGCCTCTTCAATTTCATGAAATTTTGCCATACCCGTGGACATTATCATGGTACGGTTCTTTGAAGCTGTATATCTAATCAATGGAATATCAACTAATTCAAAAGACGCGATTTTATAAGCCGGGGGATTAAACTGTTCAAGGAAATCAACCGCAGTTCTATCGAAAGGAGTAGAGAAACAGATTAAACCTTCTTCTCTAGCAGTATTAAACAGGTCCTCATGCCATTCCCAGGGAGTGTATGCCTCTTTGTATAACTGATAAAGATTTTGCCCCTTCCAAAGTCCCTCAGTTATTTGAAAATACTGATTATCACACTCAAGTGTCATGGTATTGGGTTTATAAGTCTGTAATTTAATAGCATCTGCACCTGCATTTTTTGCAGCTTTAATGCTTTCAACGGCTATTTCTTTTTTTTGAGCGTGATTTGCAGATAATTCGGCAACTATGAATGTTCTATTAAGATTTGTTAGAGCCATTATAAATTATTTTATTTTTTGACCTTACATTTTCAAATATTTCTCGAAAGTCTCATCCTACCATAACCATACCTTTCGTCCAGCGGTTTTAAAGCTACTGAAAACCGGGGTCATGGAAAATACTCCCCTTGTTTGGACAACCTTTTTCAAAGTTAAGTTTGATTATGCTGTACATGCATATATTTTCTCAGGTTTTTCATAATCCAGAGATTGATGCGGTCTGCGGGTATTGTTAAATTTGAGCTTATTTTTAACCGATGAAAATGTTCGTAAAGATGTTGGGGCTGGTAAATTGACTTCCATGATCTGTATTATATATCCTTTTTAAATACATAATACTTATCTCCATTATGAATTTCAAAGTTAGCTTGAGTGAAGTTCAGGTCTGTAAAAACCTTGGTTGATGCTTCATTCTTCAGATGGACTTCCCCTATGATACATGAGGAATTTTTAATGATATTTTCATGTAATATCTTTTCCAGGGCAAGTTTTAGAATTATTTTACCATATCCCCTTCCCCTGTATTTCTTGTCTATTGAATAAGCGATATAAATGTTCTTACCTTTTTTATCAAATCTAACCTGACCAATTGCATTATTCGATTCTTCAAAGATGTACATTACTGTATCTTCACTCAGGAGTTTATTTTTGAACCATGAAGAATGATCTTCAAATGCAATTTCAGCTTTATTTATGGAAAAGTTCCTTACTGCTTTTTCGTTTGCCCAATCAAAATATACTTTGACATCATCTTGTGAAGCCTTTCTCGATTGAATTTGAAATTCTTTTGATAGAACATTAAATTCTTTTACAATTCGTCTGGGGGATTCTCCATCAATCATTCTTGCTTTTCTTCCATGGTTGGTGGCTGAAATCATGGCCTTTAATGATTCTATTTTCACCTGATCAATCAATACTTCGTTCAGATTATCAACTACAAGCACCCTGGAATACTTTTCCCTGAGGCTGCTCGCAAGTTCCATTTGATTATTAACGTAATATCCGGTAATCACAGGAACATCCTGTGAAATTATTTCTAACAACAGGGTACTTGAAGGAACAATGGCAAAATCAATATTATGAATAATTTCAACCAATGATTTTGAATCAAGGTCTTTATGGACGGATATTTTCTTTGTGCCGGAAGAATTGGTTATATTTTTATGAAGTTCATCAAGGTTCTTATATGCATTACCAATCAGAATATCAACAGATTCAATATGATCAATTTGTAACAGATCAACCAAAATTCTATTGGTTAAGTTATTAAAATCAGCACCTCCAAAACCCAACAAAACATGCTTAAGATCAGTCTCTCTTTTGCTTTGTCCATGGGTCAGGAAATGCTTCCTTAACAAAACATAATCAAATCCTAATCTTAACCGGGTATAGATCTCGCATGAAAACAACGAGGGATTCAAAGGTGTATGATTGATCACTAAATCCGCTACATAATGCTTATCATGCAAATCATCGATACAAACCAATTTACATCCCTTCTTTTTAATTTTTATTTGATAATCAGTATCAAAGTAGTAATTATCAAGTATAACAATTTCGTCCCCATTCAAATATCCCAAAAATGCCTGATAATGATCTTCGTTATCTGGCAGTTCAATTATATCATGGCAAATTCTGTCAATTTCTTCTTTTTGATATTCTGATGGCTTTTTTGTGGCATAAATACAGTGATATTCATGTTTAAGCATTTCAGCCAAAGCCAGGGTACGAATAAAATGTCCCATACCAATTGTTTCACCGCCATCTGCCCTTAATATAATGTTCGCCTTAACCATGTAACATTTTGTATTTTATTTCCGCTATTTCCCAATCCATTTCACTATCCAGATCCTGCGCTTCAATTTCTTCCAGGACAATTCCGGTTCCATCCCTGGTAAACAGTGTTTTTTCCATTTGAAAAACATTTGATTTCACCCAGTAAAAAGAGCCGCTGTCGTGATATGTGGCAGGCAGATCCTGACTCCTGGCTTTTAAATATTCTGGCCAATTCATGCTTAAGTAGTTATTATCATCAATGATTAATGCACGATATATCGGATAGGAATATTTAACTACCGGGGTTACACTTGTATATTGATCGCTCAATAATCTTTCATAGGCTTCGGTGAGTCTTTTTACTGATAATAAAGGTGCTGTCGGTAAAATACAACATACATTATCAAATTTTATTTTTTTCTTTAAGTATTCAGATAAGACTTCCAGCATGACATCCGAAAGAGTCGCATAATCATCAGCATTTATCTTTGACCTCATAAAGGGAATTTTCGCCCCAAAGGAAATGGAAACTTTTGCTATTTCCTCATCATCCGTAGAAACCATTACCTCCTCAAACAAACCTGAGCCAATGGCTGCCTCAATTGAATAGGCAATAATTGGCCTGTCAAGAAAATGTTTAATGTTCTTTTTTTGAATTCTTTTACTTCCGCCGCGTGCCGGGATAATCGCAATGTTTTTCATTTCACAATCTGAAGCGTCTTATCAATAACGTATTGTTGTTCTTCATCAGATAAGGAAGGATACATAGGAAGGCTTAAACATCTGTTGTAGTAGCTTTCAGCTACCGGGAAATCGCCCGCTTTCCAACCCAATTTTTTATAAAATGGCTGCAGGTGCACGGGTATATAATGTACCTGCGTATGAATATTGTATTTACGAAGCTCGTTGTATAATTCTAATCTGTTGTTTACCAAAATAATATAAAGATGGTAGGCATTTGCAAAATGCTTCGGGGAATGCTGGGTGATTATGGATGTATCCTTAAATGCCCTATCATATTTTTCAGCAATCTGTATTCTTCTCTCCAATCTTTTGTCCGCATTTTTCAGTTGTGATATTCCCAATGCGCCGGAAATTTCGGTTAATCGGTAATTGAAGCCTAATTCCTGCATTTCATAATACCAACCACCATGATTTTCTTCCATTAATTCAGGTTGTTTGGTAACTCCATGAATTCTGTATAACTGTAATTTGTTGTAGAACTTTTCATTATTCGTGGTTATCATTCCCCCTTCACCGGTAGCGATATGCTTAACCGGATGAAATGAGAATATTGATAAATCGGCATATTTACCATTCCCACAAAATACTTTCTCCGAGTTACTATTATTAAAATAGCCACCGGGTGCATGGCAAGAATCCTCCAAAATCCAAAAGTTGTATTTTTTTGCCAGGTTATACAGATATTCAGTGTTAAGGGGTAACCCTGCAAAATCGACGGGTATGACTCCTTGATAGTAGCCTGGTGGTTTTAATGCCAGTTTTTCTTCCAATTTATCTAAGTCAAGAAGAAATGTGTGTTCATCTATATCAACAAAATCTATTTGTCCACCGCAATAGATAACACAATTAGCACTCGCAATAAAAGTTATGGGGGTTGTTATTACCCTGCTATTACGGTTAATACCCAGGGTCAATGCTGAAAGATGCAAAGCAGCTGTTCCGTTTGCCACAGCAACCGCATAGTTAACGCCTATATAATCTGCAAAAGCCTTTTCAAATTCAGCAATCTTGGGTCCCTGGGTCAAATAGTCTGCTTTAAGGACTTTAACAACTTCTTGTATATCCTCATCTGTAATATGCTGTCTGCCATAGGGAATGCGTTCCATTATTCAATAGGTTTGAAATTTTTATCAACAAAGGTTTTGATCAGGTTACGCATTTCTTCAATGGTGATCCACTGATCGTTCGTCCCTGAATTATATTTAAAACCTTTTGGGACTTCTAATGCATTATAGTAATCCAGGTACTTCTGTTTATTTGCATCTGAAGCCAATATGGCATAATACTTATCAAACTCAATGGTATGATAAGAATCGCTTTCAGTAATCATTTCCTCATGAAGTTTTTCGCCTGGTCTAATTCCAACTTCCTTTAAAATTGCCTTAGGTGCAATTGCTTTGGCCAAAGTTTCAATTTTATACGAAGGTATCTTGGGTACAAATATCTCACCTCCCATGGCATTTTCAACGGCCCAGAGGACCATCTCAACACCCTCTTCAAGAGAAATATTAAAACGTGTCATCTCCCTGTGTGTAATCGGCAATTCATTATCCTCCTTTGCTTTTTGAAGAAATAAGGGAATGACTGATCCACGTGATCCCATTACATTACCATACCGGACAACAGAGAATCGTAAATCTCTTTTTCCTTTGATATTGTTCGCAGCTATAAAGAGTTTGTCAGATACTAATTTCGTGGCTCCATACAAGTTTATGGGTGCTGCGGCCTTATCAGTAGATAATGCGATAACTACTTTGACATTTTTGTCTAATGAGGCATCGATTACATTTTGTGCACCACCTATGTTGGTTTTGATAAATTCCTCGGGATTATATTCTGCAGCTGGGACCTGTTTCAGTGCGGCAGCATGGATGATGATATCAATTCTTTCGCAGGCTCTTGCAAATCGCGCTTTATCACGGACATCACCCAAAAAGTAACGGATACCATCATATTTTGCCTTGCTATATATCTGCGACATCTCAAATTGCTTAAGTTCATCTCTTGAGAAGATAACCAAACGCTTTATGTCAGGATATCTGCTGAGGATTGTTTCAGTACATTTTTTCCCAAAAGAACCGGTACCCCCTGTAATTAATATAGATTTATTCTTTAACATCAATGAATGGTTTATTGAAAACGCAAAATTCAACCGCTAATTTAATCTATTCTTGTAAGCTTCTACCAGAAAACTAATGGACATATTCCTCAATGAGATGGAATTTATCGGGATGAACAAAAAAACAATTTCTAACTCCATCATCCCTTTTCCTGACAATGGTTTTAACCTTTTTTAATCCTGAATCAATGTGATTATAGAACTCATACCCATATGAACCCATCAGCTTTTCGAGGTTTTGTTCAATCGTATTGAAAAGTGTTTCACATATAATAATGGGTTTCATGTTAGATAAAACATTTACTGCGTTTTCAAGAATTAAATGTTCATTACCCTCCGTATCAATTTTAATTAAACCGATGCTATCTGCCTCATTATCTTGAACATATTTATCAAGTGTGGTAGTTTTTACCTTCTTGATTTCAAATATTTTGGTACTGGTTTTGCTGCCAGTATTGCCTTCCCCAGCCAGGTTGAATTGTAAATATTTGTATTTCGGATTTTTAACTTCATAAAATTCAATTTCTCCTTCTTTGTGAGATAAAGCCAGCTTTTCTGTAATGATATTATTTAAATTGTTTAGCCTCACATTCTCATTAAAGTAAAACGAAGGGCCCGTTGCTGGTTCAAAACCAGTCACTTTCAATGTTTCATTGATTTTAGCTCCCATCAATGAATAGAAACCAATGTTTGCACCTATATCATAAAAGCTATTTATTTTCCGTATCAGAGAAATAAAAATATTAGTGTACTCAAAATTTAAATACCCTCTATAGAAAAGCAATCTTGTAATATAATTGGTTTGATTGGTTTTTAGTTTTAATGTTTTACCGTCACCAATGCTAATCCTTATGGTGCCGGAGGGAGGAAGCTCCATCTTGTCAGGCAGGATAACCTTTAATGCCAGGTTAATATTACGAAGAATTTTATTAATTGTGCTGTTGTAGACAATTCTATAGACTATTTGTATCATGAGTCATATTTCAAATTTAAAAATTGAATAGATATTTACCAGTTTTGCTCCGTCGAACCTTACCCCACAAAATCGGACACATCTAAATTAGAGATTCCCGGGCAATTTTCTTAATAATAACTATGAAAGGAAATTGCAATGAAACGATCAAAGTTCAAGGAATTACAAATCATTTTCGCACTTCGATAGGCTGAGACAGGAGTTAAACTTTTTAAGGTTTGCCGCAAGATGGGCATCAGTGAGGCTGCGTTTTACAACGCAAGCAAACTTTAAAATTTTGTCTTTCTGCAAATATGAATTTACTTTGCAATCATAATATCACGAACATGAAAAACAATCCATCCCCAATTGCCTACCATGCCATATCGCTTGCTGTATTCCTTACCATTTCATTAGCTTATTTCAGTCCCATGCTGAATGGCAAAAAAATGATCACACCTGGCGACACAAGGCAATTTCAGGGAATGGTAAGTGAAAAGACCGCATACGAGAAACAATCGGATGAAGCCATTTTATGGACAAACACGATGTTCGGGGGAATGCCGACATACCTGATCGGTTCTCCTCAGCCACCCAGGGGCCTTCAAATCATCAACAGCATCTTTGTCTTGCGCGGTAAAGCAAGACCATTGAGTTTCCTGCTGCTTTATTTAATCGGTTTTTACATTTTACTCAATGCATTCGGGGTCCGTCCACAATTAAGTATTATCGGGGCAATTGCATTTGCATTCAGCAGTTATTTTTTCGTCATCATTCCTGCTGGCCATGCTACCAAAGCCATTACGATAGGATATATGCCTGCAGTTATTGGGGGGGTATACCTGGCCCTGAGGGGAAAAGTCCTGGTGGGAACGATCATTACAGGCTTGTTCCTTGCATTGCAGATCCTTAACAATCACCTGCAAATTACATACTATACGCTCCTGATCATTCTCACGCTCGGCATATTTGAGTTTGTATCGGCCTACCAGGAGAAAAGGCTCAGGCCTTATTTCCTATCCATTGGTGCCCTGCTGGTAGCTGTAATCCTGGCCATTGCATCAAATGCCACGGTACTCTGGACAACCTATGAATACGGGAAATATTCAACGCGTGGAGGATCAGAACTAGAAATTGATGCAAACGATCAGACCAGCGGCCTGGATAAAAGCTATATCACAGGCTGGAGTTATGGAGTGGATGAGACATTTACCCTGCTGATCCCGAATTTCAAGGGGGGATCTTCTGCCGGATCCCTTTCTGAAGATTCTGAGACATTCAAGTATTTCAGCCAGGCCCAGGGAAACCAGTATGCCAGGCAGGTGATCAAATACATGCCCTTATACTGGGGCACCCAGACAAGCACAGCCGGGCCAGTCTATGTTGGTGCCGTTGTATTGTTCCTTTTTGTTTTCGGATTCATCATGATCCGTTCGAGGCTCAGGTGGTGGCTTTTGACACTGACGGTTCTTGCCATCATGCTGTCCTGGGGAAAGAATTTCATGTTCCTTTCC
>Ga0111175_1028_pt1 | contig 26894 bp, 23 predicted proteins | sample DeeMarSWOR324_28_FD_80228 | JGI IMG/M metagenome (GOLD analysis project Ga0111175, IMG submission 80228) | Bacteroides sp. SM23_62
GTCAGTTTCACTTTGAAAGTGGCATTTCCTTTTTCTATGACATATTTCTGTGAATATGATATTTTGCCGGAATAAAATGGATATCCGGCATCCTTCCAGGAACCCAGAGTGCCCAGGCTACCATTGGTAATCTCAAATCCTTTATTCTTTGGATGCACAATAAAATCGCCCAGTATATAAACCGGCATGATCTCGGCATAAATGGACATACGCTCTGCCTTGAGCGTAATGGTATTACGGCCATGTTTCATGAACTGTCCGATCTTATAAACAGGATAATCAATATCTATCCAGTATTCACCATCCTCTTTCTCAATCAGGGAATCGTTCATGCATACGGTCCACAATTCGGGTCTTTCCACCACTGCTTTTGCATTGAACAATGCTGAAAGATCGGTTCCCTCTGCCACATGAAAATAATATTCAACCTCAAATCCTGAACTGTCGGTGAAGGATGTGTCGAGGTCGATATATTCCGTTTTATATTGGATCTTATGCTGCCATGGATTGCCGAATTCAATGCCATTTTCGTTGAATAGTGCGATAAGCGCATCCATAAAATAAGTATCTTTTATCTCTCCATTCGAAGTATATAAATCAAGATAATTCAATACCAGGACATTATCTGATTCCGCAGTAACCTGGATATCATCCCTTCCTGAAACTTCTGTCCATGAATGGCCCCCGACCACAAGTGCTGGATCCTCTTCTACCTGGTCTGACATAAAATACAGGGCACTGCCAACGGGCTCAAGCTGAACATCGAAAGAAAGTTTTCCCTCTACAATCGTATTTGAAACGCTGTGGATATCTCCGTTTTCAAGATCCAGTTTTACAACACTTTTACCTGATGCAATGATGCGTGCGAAAGCCCTTGAATACTGGTCTGAATTCACGAGCAGTAATAATTGGCCATCTTCAAGGATACGTCGTTGATGGTACAGTTCCCCTTCAGCACTTAATTCATTCACGGAAAAATCATCGGTGTATAATCGTGCTTCAATTGCGGGATCATGCAGGTCATTGACCATGATCCAATGTTCCGGAAAATTTTGTTGCAATTGGCGTACCTCTTCACTTTCCATGCCATCCACACGTGATATTTTTGGACAGAATGACAATACCTCTCCCCCTTCCGCCAGGAAGTCATTCAGCAGATCAAAAGTTGCCCTGTCAAGGTTTTCCATATGATCGGGTATAACGACGGTCTCATACGCCCGGTAACCTACAACCAGTTGTCCATTTTCAACATTCCCAAGGGTTTTCAGCACATTTTCAGATCCCAGGTCATACTCGATCTGTTCCCTTTCCAGCTGGTAAATGAAATGTTTGAAATCCCTCCTTATCCGTTGAATTGCCGGATTACTCTTTACCCTCGAAAAATACATCCATGCTGTTGTATTCGGTTGAAGCACCAGGATTTTATTGATTTGCTCCCCGGCAGACATGGCCATGCTGATCCTGCCGATATAATCCCCCATTTTCTTATAATTGTTCCACCATGGTTCGTGATAGGAAAAAGAAGGAGGATAATCAAATTTCCTGACCCCCTTAAGGGTATAATACGATAAATGCTGGTTGACGAAGTTCACGCCAAGCACTCCTTGCCAATCAACCAGCCGTTTGAAATTCCTGAAATCCATTTCCCAACCACCTCCCCCGTAGGTTTCGCTCAAGGTTCTTTTCCAGCCAGCCTGGTTCGCTGCACTCAGCAATTCCCTTACCGCCCTTGTATTCCCAAACTGGCCGCCCTGTCCATCACCGATCAGTTCGTTACCCAGCATATCTATCCCCGGCATCTGGTGCCAGATGTATAATGCTGCCTCATCAAAACCATGGGTGGGTTCGGGCCAGCCATGTTCCCAGTAATGCCCGGTCCAGGCCAGACCATTCTTCTCACAATACTTCGACCATGGTTTTGCCCAGCGATCAAGGAACATCTCGAGTATTAACTCATAATAATCATGCCTGATCCTTTTCCAGTCTCCCACTTCGTATAACAGAGAAGGAAGATGCACCTTCAGATCATACCCCCAGCGAGCAAGGAAGGTCTCCCATAAATCCGGGGTCCAGCGTAAAACCGTACCCGGTCCCATGGCAGACTCCAGGTTGGGTTCATCCGTAAAGATACCGGGGACAGTAACTCCGAAATCACCTTTGTTGTATTTTTCATAACCCTCCATGGTAATATCCATGAATTTTTTGGTAACCCCTTTATAAAGCAGGTCAACATAGGTTCTCCCGCCATACCAGTATGAGGTTTGGGGATAGGTACGTTTGAACAGATAATACTTCCCTTTTTCCCCGATGTCGATTTGAAAATGATCTGTGATATCTTCAAATCCCACATCCGTCTGCTTCAGTATTACCTCAAAAGAATCCGTGTCGGCCGCATTGAAAACCTCCTGAACTTCCACACTCAAGCCTGTTCCATGCAGATACGAATCGGGCATCTCAGCCGGGACGTGACCGCCGGCAAAACCGGAAGGGTATGAGTTTTCATCGTATATCCATACCAGGAGTCCCAGTTCTTCCCCCTTTTGAACCGCAAAATCAAATAACTGATGCCAATCCTCAGACAGGTATTCCGTAATAAGGCCCGGCCTGGGATGAACGAATACTCCCCCGATCCCTGCTTTTTTAAATTCCTGAAGCTGAAATGCAATCCCTTCCCTGGAAATCCGGTCGTTCCAGTCCCACAAAGGTGCACTCCTGTATTCCGAAGGAGGATCAACCAGCCACTCCTTTAGCTGGGAGTAGCTATTCAAAAAAAGCGCATCATCTTTCTTAACGGGCTGGCAGGTCATTAGTAAAAGTCCCAATGCACTAGCAAACAACAATTTAACTCTCTGAAAGGTAAATGATATCATAGCTGCCAATTTTTATTAAAGATAAATGATTACCTCCATATTTGTTACAGAACCCGACTGTAAATTTAATTGATTATGCCTTATGTTCCGGGTGATCTGTCAATGGAGAATGCCTGTGGAATTGTCCCAGTTGGTGCATCCGGTTATGTACAGAACGGTGGGCAGATTCAAGCATAAGGCGCAATCGTTTATAGGTCTTCTCATCGGCCCTGGTTCCGATTGTATCGATGTATGCCATGGATCCCTCAATTTGCTCGAGGATGGTGACCGCATCCGCGGCAGCCAGCATCCGGGAACCTTCTACCTGGATCATTACCGGCGAGGAATGTGCGGTTATAATTTCAGGTTTATCGGCATAATGCCCCCTAACCAGTAAAGCATACCAGGAGCTTTTGTCTACTTTTACATTCCAGTTGCCCGATGCCACATCGGGCGAGACTGCGAGGCTTTCAGTGATTTCCCCGTTCACGATTAATTCGACACGGGACATGGGGATGGTAACACTGGCTACTTCCCAGCCAATATCCACAGTGCCTCCGATTGAGGACATTTCTATCTTGCTCCCCATGGGGTTACCATCAACCGTGAAGTTCATCAGGGGACCGTAAGTGACAAATGTTTGACCCGACCTGATGGCTTCCTTCCATTCATCAAAGGTAAATTCATGATTTTCCCTGATCCTGGCGTATGTCCGTATGGTTCCAACAGCCGTGTTGGCACTCATTTTATCAGTCCCGCCTACGGCAGCCACAAAATATCCGCAATTAAGATACCGGTACCAGTCTGCCAGGGAATACGGGTTAATCCCATCATACAGGCTGCCCCATGAGGTCATTTCAACACCATCGACATTTCCACTAACAATCGTGGCAGCATTTTCAAGCCTGGGATTTGGGAAGTGGGGAAGGATCACGATCCCATCCTGTTTTTTACACTGTTCGGCCCATTCCGTGAGCAATGTTTCAACAGGATCCCCAATGGCTGACTCATCAGGTCCGCCGGTGGTTAGCGGAGTAATCATATCGCCCTCATAACCCAACAGGGAAATATGACCCATTACGTGTTGCCTGTTCTCGGTTCCGACCCGTACAAGATATTCTCCGTCCCCACCTGCCTCCACGGATCCAACGGTGGTTCTTCCATCAAAATCTCCAATGTTTGTGAACAGTTCACCCCACTGGCTTGCCAGCAGGTTGACAATATTTACTCCTTCCGCTGATCCTTCAAGCAGGGCAGTATTTGTTGAAAGGAAATGAACATGAGTATCAGCAGATATCCAGCCATTTTCCCTCCAGGATAGTACTTTATCGATCTCTATCTCGACCTCTTCAGTGTCTTCAGAAATGGTAACAACCTTTCGGACCGGTTTGATTTCAAATCCCTTTGAGACTTCAATATAAACCTTCCCTACAGGTAATTTTATCTGCGTCTCTCCCGGAATGTAGGTGCAGATATGGCTCCCATTATGCACAAAATCTACGCTGTAATCCTCAAACCATGCATCATTGGGGATCCTGTGCCGGTCGACAGGAGCAAGATATTCGCCAGATTCCCCATGTACATGCAGTTTTACGGCAACTGGTTTCCTGCTGTCTTTTTCCAGGACCCTGATTTTGACCTTCTGTCTTGCAGGTGGAACAAATTTTATCTGGTTCTCACCCGATGGATTCCGGGCTTCAGAAACAGGTATCATTATTCCACCGGCCAGATGAAATTCAGCATCAGGATGGGCTGTATACTCGATGATCACTTCATTATCTGACACATCAGGCAATTTATTATGATAGCTCTGTGCCCAGTTTTCGTTTGGATATAAGGCCCGTGGTAATGCCGATATAACCTGGCCCAGATCAAGCTGTACCTGTGAGAGGAGTCCATCCCCGGTCAGCTCCGGATCCAGTTTGCCATCATCAGGAATAGCAAAAATGGCCTTTTGCCTTGCCTGCCACCTGAGTGGGTTTGATGTAACCTGACCGGCAGAGATGGCAGAAATAACAATGGAGGTTTTGTTATTCGGTTCAAAACGGAAGCCGGATATCTGTTTTTCGGTATGGGGATTCTCCCATGCCCAGAGCCAGTTTATCCAGCCGCTCCTGTCTGACGCACTTACACGGGTCTGGCTACCACCCCAACCACCAGTCATTTGTTCATGATGGGCACGAAGGGGGTTCGGTTTATGGTGGGCGACTGACAGAATACTGTTTTCACCCCAATGTTGCTGGAACATCCCGATCTGGTAACGCTCGCTGATGGTTGTACGCTCTTCGGTCCCATCAGCATAAACAACGACATAATCGGCAACCTCCTCATTTAACTGTCCGGTTCCTTTGAAAGGTTGCTTATAATCACCGTGTTCATCTCTCAGTTTTATAATATCCGATGTATGCAGGAAAACCAGATAGTTTGCCTGCACGGGTGTAATTTGAAGGCTAAATGATCTGTCCTTCACCAATAAAGGCCTGTCGGGGATTTGAAAGGGTATCCCCCAGGCTGTAGCCGGGCCCACCGGGGCCCGGTCAGCCGCATCAGCCATTCTTTCCGATACACTTTCTGACAGGGATGAGAATGATGTATTACCCTCGAAAGGTATTATATCAAAAAGGGGGGACTGCGGGCCGTCATACAGCACTGGCCTGTTTTTATTTTCGCCGGCCAAAGACCCCGGGGATTCCCCTTTTACCGTGTTTCCTGCCTCATTTTCTGCAAGGGACCTTGCAATAACCGGGATGGAGGTAGCCGATAGTACCGAGGTTGCCGTTAAACCTTTTATAAAATCCCGGCGGGTATTTTTAAAGAAAGTCATGATTGATTGGGTTTATTGGTTGGTTAATGCATATCATTGTCCATTGCGGTCTATTTCCTGCTGATGTATGCCAGCAAGGTATATACATCCACTTCCTTGTCCTTCTGTTTTCTAAGGAAACTCTCATATTGTTTTAACTGATCCCTCAATCCCTTAACCTCCTCTGCAAGAGCCCGGGTCGTTAATGTCTTCCCTTTGCGTCGCTGGAAACCAGCTAAATAATCTAAAGGATTGATCAATAATCCCGCTTCAAAGACTGCTTTTTTATCGGCTTTATCAGGTATGTCTTCTTTGCCTAACTGCCTCATTGCCAACACAAATTGATCTATTCCGTCCGATGACCTGTCCTCCACCATCAAAATAATCGGTAAAATCGTTTTTTTCTTGTTTGCCATGTTTGTGCATTTATTCAACCCTCAAATTATGAAAATGTAGCCTATTTAAAAAAATCAAAGTAATTATATTAACGAATCATTATCCATGTTTTTGGGATTGAAACCACCTGGGGATCATTATGCTTAAGCTGGAATGCCAGCAGTGTTCATGACCGTAATGAAATGCCGCTGAATTCGTCACTTGTTTAAAACCTTCATGAAATTCCGGATCCTCGCCCTTGCCATCAGAAGCCAGCTGAAAAACAGGACTGCTTTTATCATCAATGCAGCATGTCAGAAATTCAATGGCTGGGAGGATCCCCTGGGAAAATTGAGAAATGCATGGAACGGTATTGATCCTGAAAGGCCATTTGATTTCATTCATTTCGCGGCGACAATAGATAAGCTATATGAGCATGAACAAAGGCTTGGACCCATTGTCCTGTTTTTTATGATACTGTCTAATATCGTGTCACTTCTGGGATTGCATGGACTGGCAAATTTCATGGCAGACCAGAAAACAAAGGAGATCGGGATCAGGAAGGTCATGGGTGCCACCACGGTTGGCAGTGCTTTCGGTAAGCGTTCAAACTGCCCGCACCGCCAATACCAATCCAACGAAAACGCTAAAGTATGAGTGAGTCCTGATGACGGCCCCCTATTAAGATCTTATACAATGCTACATTGCCAGACTTTTCAGCTTAACATTGAGTGCATTCTTTTTATTCGGTTCGGCATTGACCTTTGATGAAAACGCTTTGTATGATATGAATGTAGTTTTTATGGTATACTCACCTGGCGCTACCCCGGAAAATTTAAACTTACCATCAAAATCAGTGTATACGGTCCTGTCCGTTCCCTCAAGAGATACACTGACACCTGCCAGTGATTCTCCTGTTGTTTCATCTATAATCGTTCCGGAGATAGATATTTTTGCTGTTGCAGATTCCTTGTCCTTTGCATCATCAGCTGCCAGGGTAGCTGAAATAACAAAGCATGAAAGGATGAATGTAACAAATATTAATTTTCCCATTTTACCTGAGATTCTTGTTTACGCCAAAACTACTCAAGTAATGTTAACTGAATTTTAAATCATTGTCATTCTTACATTAAATAAACTGCCCCAGTCCTAATTCTTGGTAAAGAATATCAAAACCCACCTGCTTGATCACTCAATAAGTATCTGTTAAACTGACATTTGCAGAACAACTCTCCAGGGGTTGAAGATACAGGAGTGATATGGGCTCTCCTTTATTTTGCTATATTTACAGCCGGCTAAAATATATGGTTTATGAAATACTTAGTCTCGCTTGGTTGTCTTTTATTCCTTTCCTTATCCCTTTCAGGCCAGATCGCAAAAGGTGATGATGGTCTATTCTATGATGAAAACGGAGATCTTTTTACCGGTGTGTACAAGGAAACATATCCCAGTGGAATCATCAGAGCTGAAATGACCCTGAAGGATGGACAGAAGCATGGTGTTTCAAGAACGTACTTTGAAGATGGTAAGCTAAGTGAGCATCAAAATTATAAGAATAACCTGATGCACGGTAAATGGGAGTCCTTTAACACAAAAGGTGTGCAGACTGCTGAAGCGAATTACAAAATGGGCAAAAAACACGGCAAATGGCTCATCTGGGATGATCATGGGACACTCAGGTATGACATGACCTATATGAAAAGCGAAAGAACAGATATATGGTATATCTTTGATGAATCGGGAAAACTGGTATCCTCAAAAGATTACCGATAATACTTCCCCTCATTGAGATTTGGGAAGGCTCAGTAGTTTAAATGCCAGGACAATCCTGAATATCCCTAAGCTGATAAGGGAAATTGCTATCCAGAAAATGATGGTGAGTCCAATCACCTGGGGATGCCAGATCAACACGATGGCCAGGAGCATTATCAGAATTCCCAAAAGGAGAACCCATCTCCACTTTTTTTGACCCTCCTTTCGAAGCTCCATGGCTTCCCAGATCGCTAACACACCTCTCAATACCAGCCAGAAACTGATAAACAGTGTTATCAGCACCAGTATGGTATCTGGATTGGCGATTAATAATATCCCTACAAGGATATCAAGTACACCGGCAGATAAATTCCAGCCCCATTCCTTCAGGGCCTTTCTGTAATAAAGGGCGAGGAATGTTTCCAGTACACCGCCTATGGCGATAATCACACCTATGATCAGAAGCATTGCATTAAAGCTTTCCATGGGCATTTTTAACATCCATATACCCAAGACAATGATCAATACCCCCTTCAGGAGGTACATCCACCAGGAAATGGTGGTTTTTTTTGAGGTTTCAATTGTTGTCATTTCCAGTATTATTCAACCTCAAGATAGGTTAATGTCAGGAAGTATCCAAAAGCCTGGAAATAGGGTGCTATCATAATCTCACTCAGGGAAGATCATGTTGAAGATTTCATCGAGGGAGGAGAACCGGAAACTCCTCTCAGCATAAAGAAGGTCCAAGAAGGGTTGGATCAATAGTCTCCATCATTCAATAAAATCATCCTGCGGCTTTCTGTTTCGCCACCGGCCTTTAATTCATAAAAGTAGATCCCTGAACTGGCAGGTTGATTGTCACTATTTGTTCCATCCCAGGTAACTGACCATTCACCGGCGGCTTGATGCTCATTTACCAGCACGCGTACTTTCTGGCCGAGGTTATTGTATATTGTTAAAACCACTGCTGAGGGTTCAGCCAGCTCATAACTGATGGTTGTGGCAGCATTGAACGGGTTTGGATAATTCTGTAGTAATATGAATCCTGACGGATTCAGCTTATCCGGCTCCTCGATGACATCCGTTGAAGTATATGGGTCAAAAGCATATACATGATTTAACCGTATCACCAAGGCGGTCCTGTTCCCTACCCGAAAAGAGACATGTTTTCCCTCTGGGATCAATTCCACCCAGCTATCAGCCAGGCTGTTAAAAGCATAAAATTTGCCGTATCCATTCATCCCTACCCAGGCCGAGATCAAGCCGATATATCCAGGGTCATAACAATAATAAGGTTGATCAGAAATCGAGTGGGTTGTCCATCGATCCGACAGGGAGCTATACCCATGAAGTATCCTGCCGCCGGTAGTGTCGTAGAAAGCAGCAGACCTGCTTCCCAACCCGTTCTGGTTAAATTCAAAATTCCTCTCGTGAACGGTACACTTTTCCGCATTGAATAAGTAAGATATATTCTCTGACCGTGCGCAAGTCAGGATACCATTTATTTCTGTATAAACGTAAATACTGTCGGGGAAATCCCTTTGCATGATCGTATCCTGGAATGAAGAATAAACAATGGCACTGTTCTCGGGCCAGGCCTTGTGCATGTAAATATGTGCTGTTCCCGTGCCTGCCTGATCCCGGTGTTCAGGGGTATCGATCCAGGACCAGTTGTTGGTATTGCTGTTATAGAAATACATCCTCATGGTTTCAGAGGCCTGGCTCCACCTGCAGAAAGTAGCATAATCATCGGCTGTAAAAATATGTGTAAACTGATCGTAAACCAGATCAATATTACTGCCCAGCTGCTTGACAGGATTGTAACCCCATCCATGCTGTGCATCAAAAACGCAAAAAACAGATCCTCCAATACTGAATGCACTGGTTGTACTCGTATATACCAAATCGGTGTTGATATCATGGAACAGGCCATTCACGGCCGAATAGAAGAAAAAGTGATAATACCCTGATTCGTTTAGAATATCATTATCGAAGGTGAATTGTCCCCCTACATATCCGCTGCCGTAATATCTTTCGACCCTGTGGTCAAAATCGTAGGTAATGGTGTTCCAGCTTCCGAGGATTGTGCTGTAACCATATATTTTTGCCCTGACATGTTCGTAAAGTTCGACAACTGTCCGAAAGCCATAGGCAAAAGCAGTAAAGGTATCCGCTTCAATACTTCCCAGGTCCCAAAAGTTAATGCCGGTTTCATTTTCTCCAGTCGTGTAAGGTATCACATCGAACTGGTTATCAAAGGCGCTGTAACCGATCAGTAAGAATTCCTTCCCGTCACCGGCTCTGTCATGGTATCCAGCATAACCATGATCATATACCGGCTGATGGATGGAACACCCGTCATCAAGCTTGTTAAAAGTCTGGGTGTGGGAACTGTATACCACATTCATGATACCGGCAAAGAAATCATCTTTCAGAAGTACCAGTATAATACAGTCATTTTTAGGGTAGAAATACCCACCGGTGTAATCTTCATTGTATCCATAATCGTATTGCTGCCAGCTACCTAGTGAACCGTCAAACACATAGAATTGCTGGTCTGTAAGATAAAAGGCCAGACTGTCGCTGCACCCGTAGCTTTGGAATAACTGGCTGGAAAGGTCCATATATACAGTACCTTCATAATGAATTGTATCCCAAACACCCAGTGATGAACTATAACCAAAAAGGAGATCTTCAGACCTGACGAGTAAAACATTGCCCTGCGTTTCCAGGTAGTCGAATGTTTGAGTTGAACCCAGATCAACAAGTTTCCACTCACCGGTCCTGATATCAAAGATTAATACATATTGGGAATTGGCTGGAGCATACCCGATCACACCATCCCCACAGTCATGATAAATTGGCCCGGAGCCTATTCCATCAAGAGAATAGGCCACCCATCTCCCATCCTGAGCATACATGTCCACACTCAATATCATAAAGCTAAAGAGTGTGGTCAATAACAACCTTAAAAACAGATTATTCCGATGTATCATCTTTGTACTCTTCCTTTTGATAATTATCCTGGAATTACCTTTTCTAATTACCTACAACAGGTATTGAAAGAGAAAATTGGGAATGAGATTATGGAAGTATATGAGATGAGATGATCTATACATTATTGCCTGACCATTCCTCCGGCCAATCGGAAAGGCCCTTGAAAAACAAAAGATGGTCTTTGTGAGGCTTGACCTTCTCTTCAATGGCCAGCATTTCATCTTCGGTCAGGGCCTTGAATTCCTTTGCTATATTAATGTTTTCCTCCAGTTCCGCGATCTTGTCGATACCAATGATGATGGTACTGACCGGCAGGCTGAGCGTATAAGTCATGGCCTCTTTCATGGTAATAATTCCACCGTGGTCGAATATGCGGTCACGTGCGGGGATCTTCATCCCTATCACTCCCATATTTTTATCGACGCAAACCGGCAGAAGTTTTTCTATGAAGGAGTTATAATGCTTGTCCGCAGCATTCAGGGCCATCAGGCAGGTATCAAAGGGATAACGCTCCACCAGCTCCTTCATGGGGGCAGGATCGGCATGGCCGGTGATCCCCAGGAACCGCACCATCCCCTCATCCCTGGCCTTCTCCATAGCCTTCAGTACCCCGTCATCGGCAAATATCCTGTCAATGTCTTCCGCTCCCCCGCCTTTGATATTATGTATCTGCCAGAGGTCAATGAGATCTGTCTGCAGGTTTTTCAGGGAGCTTTCAAGGTGCCTCATGGCTCCGTCATAGCTGCGGTCATGGGTCTTGGTTGCCAGGAAGACCTCATCCCGTCTTTGAGGGAGAACCTCCCCGAGATGACGCTCACTGGTTCCACGCAGGTGGTCTCCCTCGCTGCTGGTGCCATCCATTCCATACCAGGCAGATGTATCGATATAGTTAATGCCCATATCGATGCAGCGATTAATGATCTCCACAGCCTGGTCCTTCATTCCGACCTGCTCGACCGTAGCCTGTGCGCCGAGACTGTATATGCCCACCATTTCCCCTGTTCTGCCAAAGGGACGTTGAGGCAGCTGGGGTCTGGTACCCGTACAGGAACTCAAAGTCCCCAGATAAGGAACCAACCCCATCATGGAAGTACTGGCAATGAGTTTCCGCAGAAACTCCCGGCGGTTTTCATGGATTTGATTGTTCATAATACTTTACTTTTTATTGTTTAGGGCCCATTATCAACCATTGACAAGGTATAATCACAATTGGATATCTGTTCAATCTCTTCATGGGATAGTTCTTCGACTGTCCTTACCCGTTATACCATGGATCCGGGATTATCTTACAGCTCTTTATGCTCATCTTGGATCAAGCTGATCGTTGATAAATTTTACCAGAGATGCTGCTTTGTAATATTGAAACCTTGATTTATCCTTAAAATTATAAAATTATATTGAAGCTGCCCGCAAAAGCTTATAAACCTTATTTTCTGCGGTTGTATTCCGGGACCGCTTTATCTTTCCTGAAACCGGGAAATACTGACTTGTTGCAAACAGCTCCAGGCCAATGAAAACATAGCCAAAACCGGGATATCCATCAGGAGATTTGCGCTATAAAATGTGACCTGAAATATCAATCTATGTCTAAACTAGGAATCATTAGTCAAAACTTGATGGCAAACCAGAGGCGTAAACAGCAGCGTGGAAATGGCATCGCATGGATTATCACCTTAATTGTAGTGGTAATCCTAATTATAGCTTGGAGGATCATGACATATTAAAGGTAAAATTGGCTGATAGCTAAATCGATATACATATTTTTAATATGAATTCAACAAGCGGAAATTCCATTAAGAACAAAAAATCCTGTAAAATAGCCGCCCAATCATTCGGTCCTGTCCACAACCTTGAGGAATTTCTTCAACCTGACTGGTGGCGCCGGATTTTCAATTCAATGTATTTAAAGACGGATGCAGATGTTGTTGAAGATGAAAGTATTACAGGAATTGAACTGGACATGTTCACTACTTTGATGAATCTTTCATCAGAAGATGTCATCCTTGATTTGGCTTGCGGACAAGGGAGACATTCGTTGGAACTAGCCCGCAGGGGATTTAAAAATATTTACGGACTGGACCGTTCACATTATCTTGTCAACAAGGCAAAACAGATTTGTTTCAATGAAGGTTTATCCGTGAGTTTTAAAGAAGGGGATGCCCGAAAACTGCCTTACCCGGTGGATCATTTTGATGTGGTTATGATTTTAGGAAACAGCTTCGGGTACTTTGAAAGCATAGACGATGACATACAAGTACTGAATGAGGTACTCAGGGTATTAAAACCACATGGTAAATTCCTAATGGACGTTGCAGACGGCAATTTTCTAAAAACCAATTTTAATCCCAGAAGCTGGGAATGGATGGATAAGAATCACTTTGTATGCCGCGAGCGTTCACTCTCAAGTGATAATGATCGCATGATATCCCGCGAGGTAATTTCCCATACAAAAAAAGGGGTTATCGTTGACCAGTTCTATGCAGAACGCCTCTATTCCAGGGATAAACTTACGGAAATCTTGGAGAATGCTGGGTTTAGAAACATCCGGATTCATGATAATTACACAACAAATTCAAGCCGCAACCAGGATTTGGGCATGATGGAACAACGCATCATTCTGTCGGCTGAAGTCGTAAAGGATTGGTCGCCACTCAAGAAAGAGCATGCTGGGTTAACGAGGGTAGTGGTACTTTTAGGAGATCCTTCCAAGACAGATATAGTAAAACCGGATACTTTATTTGATGAAGATGACTATATTACAATAGAGGAATTAAAAACCGCTCTTGGTTCATTAAAAAATTATAAGTTCACATATTTAGACAATCACGATATGCTTATCAATAATCTAATTAAATTACGGCCCGAGATTGATATTGTGCTTAACTTATGTGATGAGGGTTTTAATAATAATCCCAGAAGTGAACTTCACATTCCATCCCTGCTCGAAATATTGAACATCCCTTATTCAGGCTCAAATCCGCAATGTCTTGCTTATTGCTATGACAAATCCTTAATACGGGGCATTGCAAAAGAAATGGACATTCCAGTTGCCGATGCACTTTATATCAATCCAGTGGACAATGTTATTGAACTGAATATTGAATTTCCTGTAATTGCCAAACCCAATTTTGGTGATTCCAGCTTCGGTATCACGCAAAAAAGCGTAGCCTACACGGTTGAGGAGTTGAATGATGCCATCGTTAAGACGAGAATGAGGTTCGGATATGATAAGCCGATCCTGGTTGAAGAGTTTCTGACCGGTAAAGACCTGAGTTTGGGAATCATCGGTAATCCGCCTGAATCTTATACCATCCTGCCTATCATTGAAGAGGACTACTCCCAGCTTCCCGAAGGCCTGCCCAGAATATGTGGATATGAGGCAAAATGGCTGCAGGATTCAGCTTATTTCAAACTGCTTCGCTCTATCAAAGCTGATTTGGATATCGAAACCGAAAAAAAGATTGTCTCATGGAGTCTGAACATGACTGAAAGGTTGGAATGCAGGGACTATGTCCGTTTCGATTGGAGGTTGGATGAGAATGGTTCCCCTAAATTATTGGAAATCAATCCGAATCCAGGCTGGTGCTGGGACGGGCATCTGGCGAAAATGGCTTCGTTGAAAGGTTTCACTTATGCCACCATGCTCCAGGAAATATTGATTGCCACAGAACAACGCGTAGGTGAGCATCTTGTCTCGAATCGGGTTAAGGAGCATACCACCGTGAGTTTACATACTGATTTTTGACGTGTAGCCAATACATGCGATTACAAAATAAAGTCAAACAGAGCGTCTACCAGCATTTAGATAATCATATCTCACGCTTTAAAGTCAAATCCTGTCTGGATTGCATACCCAATTGCGGCAGGTGTTGCATAATATCAGACACCGAAGCTACCGTGCTGGAATTTCTGCCTGCAGCCTATGAACTTTACCTGGCTGGGGAGAATGAAATTATTTTAAAAAATCTTGAGCATCAAACCGATTCTATTTGTGTGTTCTACAACCCCTTTGGACGAAATGGTTTTTGTTCCAACTTTGTACACAGGGGTTTAGTATGCAGGTTGTTTGGGTTTTCAACCAGAACGGATAAGTATGGTAACAGAATTCTCGTTACCTGCAACGAAATAAAAAGGACCATCCAATCCGATAGCCTTGGCCAATATATTAACAGGGCGCCGGAAATGTCCTCTTACTACTTACGGCTTTACAGTACTGACCCGATACTTTCCATACAATATTTCCCTGTCAATGAGTCCATTAGAAAAGCCCTGAATAATACAATGCTTGATTTTCAATACCGTATAATAAGAGCTTAACCCGCAAGATTTTTTTCATCGAAACCCGTTACCAAGACAACTTCCTGCGTCAGAATATAGGATTAAAACCATAGATATGCTCAGGGTGGATAAAGCGCAGAAACGAGGCAATAACATTGCCCTTGCTATCAGCCTCATTTTGATGGCAGTACTCATCATTGTCCTCCTATTGGTCACCTGATAGAGTCAGGATCGGATAGATTTCTTTGTATAAGTGTCTTCGACAGGGATATTCAGGATTACCCAGTCATCCAAACAAAGATTTCAGGATCTCATCCTATCGGTGATCCATCTCAGGAGATATAGGACCATAGCGATAACGGCTGCCAAAACAGCGTAAGGCAGAAGTTTTTTCAACCATGTTTGTTCAACTTTGAACCTTTTTGTTTTCATAAATAATTAAGGTCAGATCAATATGGTTACCCGGGCCCTGTCGGGAAGGGCCCTGTAAATCGAGGTAATGTTCTTTCCCGCAAGGGTGATGCTGATACCTGGTTCATATGCGGGAACCCTGGAATGCATCATGGCAAAGATATTTTGTCCGCTCTGACGCGCCATGTTCCCAAGGTAATGAGTAATTTTTCTGATCTTTTTTCTGAAGCTGCTTTTTACATCTTCATAAAGGGATAAACGAATGCCATGGGTGAGGTTGAGGGTGATATGGACGGGCACTCTATGAAGGGTATCCGGGATGAAAATAAAATTGGCTGCCTCTATCGTATCCCTTGGTGCTTTATGGGCAAAGACAGGCTCCTTTACAATCGTTCCCCGATCATGTTCAACCCTCAGGGGTTGGGAAAACAGTCCGGCATAGGTTTCATCCTTCAGGGAAAAAAAGAACCTGTCAACCTTATAGCCGCTGATCGTAGCAGAATGAATCCTGATCCCATTGATTTCCAGCTCGACAAGGCTGTCCCGTAAATTTAACACCATCCCGATGGAGTCTGAGTCAGCCATAGCCAAGCGGGATTCAAGGTATGCTTTTTGTCTTGCCAGACTTGCGATTTCCAGGTATTCCCGTGCAACAGCATGTCCGTCTCTGGGAAGTTCATTATGAAGTCCATACGTACGGTTTAATTGCCTGATCGTATGTCCGGGAGCCATTAAGCAGGCTATCAGATAACCGGCCAGAAAGAGGGAAATTATAATGATGGATATCCTCTTAGCCAGGTGCGGTCTGTCTCTTTTACAGACGCAATCCAGTAAATCATTCAATGCAGTCATTATTTTCACCAGATCACAACTTTAAAGCTTCTGAAATGATTCCGAAAATTTCATTGCCTAATAAATGTATACTCTTGAACCAACCTGGAGCGAATGGTATACTATCTCAAGATCCTCATCGTTCAGCCGGACACAACCATGAGTCACAGGCAGGCCCAGGAACATTTTATACAAAGTCCCATGAATCAGATACCCATGCCCCAAACTCATTGCGTATTCCCCCAAAACGCCATACTCATACCGGGAATAATGGTATTCAGGTGGGATGGGCATACCCATTTCCACAAATGCCCAGTCGGGCTTCTTCCACACAGGGGCGGTCGTTTTTGCCTGGATCCTGAATTTCCCCCTTGGAGTTTTGAACAGCCATTTCTGCCGGTTCTCGCTTTCCAGCAAGATATAGCTTCCCGTCGAACAATGGCCTTCCCGGTAAAGCTTGCGGTTTTTATAGAGATAAAACTTATTCTCAGAGGTATTGATCACAAGGTAGGGAGACCAGGGAATATAACCGTTGATTTTCTTTTCAAGTTCACTGATTGATTTCTCGAGGTCCGTCCTATGTTTTTCCAGGGCTTTCCATTCCTCAACGCCGAGTTGTACCGTAATTGTTCTTACGCCCGGAATGGCTAATTCCTGAAATACCGGAACCATGATCAGAATGAAAACAGTAAGAACAAGCATGCCTGTAATATACCCTGTTATGTTGATTATTTTATATAAGGGTATTCTCATCATTATGAGCCTCCTTTGCCAACCCGCCATCAGTACGAAGGAGGATTTTATTTTTTTTATAAGGACGTCCGCCATATCTCTTCAAACGGTTTAACAGAACCTACAATAGTAACCCTGGCACCGATCTCCACGATGCTGTATAAAATGTCCATATCGCTGTTTTCCAGTGCAATGCATCCATCTGTCCAATCCGAACCCCTACCACCTTCCCCGTGTATTTCAATGAAACCACCAATTTCTGCAGACCCAGGGAGTTTACCTGTTTTTTTGTCATGCCTGAATCGCTTTACATCACCGCTGTTGGGATAATCCAGTAACAATGCCTTATAAAAATCAGTATGTGGAAGCTGTTTTTTTTCAATTACCTTATAATCCCCTTCCGGAGTGGCCTTATCTCCCTTGAAACACTTATCTCCGATCCAGTTTTCACCCAGTTCTATAGGGAAGGTATAGATCGGTTTACCCTCGCAGTAGGCAATTATTTCCCTGGTGATCTTGTCGATGATGATTACGCGGGATTGATTCCTCTCAGAATATCCGATAGAATTTTTCACCCATTTTTGCCATTCCTTGTAATTTTTGAAATATTCCTTCAGGAGCTGATCTGCTGAATAATAAGAACCCAGGATGTATCCCTCGGCAGATTGAATCTTTTCTTCAGCTATAACAAATTGTTCATTTTTGATGGCTGATTCCGCCTCCGTTAAATTCATTTTTCCTTTACTGTAACTGGCAAAGACCGTTTCAGGAAGTGGTAATGCTGAGAATAATTCCTGGTTTGATGCCAACTTTTCCTTGAGAGAATCGATCCTTGCCCGTAAATTTACCTGGACCATCCTTGATTCATTTAGGGCCTTTATTTTGGCTTGCCGGGCATATTCTGCCGAATGGCTGGCAAGTCTTATAACTGAACCGTAATCCCTGATAAGGAAATTTTTTTCATTTTCCGCTTGCCACCAGTTCATGGCAGAATCAAACAGACTTTCAGCATTTTTGAATAGGTCAGAGGCGTAGATATCTGCCCGGCTGCGTCTGGCTTCGGAGACTGCCTTACGGGTCATTTCAAGAACCTCCGAGGGGGATTTGTCCGTCCATAAAAGTCTCAGAGTCAGGATCCCGCCCATGATGAAAAGTGTTGAAAACAAGACTATTATAATTTTCCTGATCCGTCGCATGTTCAGCGTATAACCTTAAATAAACAATAAGCAGGGGTGTTTATCCGGTCCTTTGACCTTCTAAACACCCCGCTTTCATTTCACTCACAATGAGCGATAGGTGGCTTATCTCCTTGCCTTGTTATATTTGGCAATGACTTCGGTCAGCTCGGTATTCATCATCTGGGCCTTTTCTTTTGCTGCACTGGCTTTACTGTGACAGGCGAGCAATTCACCCTCTGCAAACATACCTTCGACTTCGGCCACTGATGTCTCGATCACATTTAGCTCATTTTTCATGGCCTGCAGGGCTGCTGTCCCTTCCTTTCCTTTGGGAGCCGCGCTGATCAGCTGTTTGTTCTCTTCCAGCAGGGATTTTACTTCAGAAAGTATGGCCAGGGTTTCGGTCTTGATTTCTTCCCTGCGGGTATCTGATTTAAGTGCAACTTCTCGGGCCATTACAGAAATCTGGGCAAGTTTTTCTTTTGAGTCCGCATAGCTTTTAATCAACTTTGAATCCTGTTCCTCAATCATTATGATGACAGCATTCATCGAATCCTGAAGTGCCGCAAAAGCATCAGGCACATAGATTTCAGCACCTGCCGCCTTGGCTGAATCAATGGCAGCATTGGCCTGATCGATCTCGGTCTGGGGTGCTTTCGAACAACTTGACAGAAGGACTGCTACCATAAGGGCAGCCAATCCATAAAAAATCTTTTTTTTCATTTGAATTTAACATTTATAAAAACCACTATTGAAAAATATTCAACGGGAGATTATATTTATGGCAGTAGCATTTCCCCTGAAAGGAAATTGACATGCTTTATTTACCTCGTTGTTTTTCCATAATAGAGACGCGGGGATCGTAAAAAGTAACATCGTTTGTATTATTTTGTATGATGATCAGATTTAATGTCCCAATCATGCTGATATTATTCAAGGACTGAATGAGGTGGGAACATGGCGGTTTATCATTATGTTAATCATCCTGTTCGCTGATGAAGAACAAGCTGTATCATGAACTTACGGACGAAGAATTGATATCAAGAATACTTCAGGATCATCAAACCGATTTGTATGAGATCCTCTTCAGAAGATATCAAAAAAAAGTAATGGATAAATGCTACAGCCTCCTGAAAAACCGCATTCAGGCCAACGAGTTCACCGAAGACATCTTATCAAAGGTGTATGAGAAACTCTCAACTTTTGGGCGACGTTCATCATTCTCCTCCTGGCTGTATACCATCACATATAATCATTGTATTGATTACCTCCGGGAAAAGAAGTACCTTCATTATCCAGACTGGAACAGGCAGAATGAAATTCCTGAGATTATCGATAACCCTCAGGAGGATCTACCTGACATAAATTACGAAAATCTGTCCATCATCCTTGATTTGATCCATCCTGAAGAAAAAGCAATGCTGATGATGAAGTACCATGATGATCTTACCATGAAGGAAGTGGCTGCATCCTTAAGGATCAGTGTAGATGCCGCCAAAATGCGGTTAAAAAGAGCCAGAACAAGGGTTTTTTACCTATACAAAAAGAAATTTCTGGATAATAAAAAACACTGAACATGTTACCAACGGCAATATGTTCCGTCATTATCAATAAACGTGCAAATGAATAATTTCTTCCATAAACTGGTAAAGGGAAATAGTATCACTCCTCCGGTAAAGGTACAGGATGCACTGCGGGAGAACTTTATGCCTTTGAACATTGAATGGTTCATCCGGGATCATTTTTATGAGGCAGTTTTTTATGTGGAACAAAGGGAATATCTTGCAAGATTTGAGCCAGATGGTAACATGGTGGATTTCAGGATAAACCTTCCTTTGGATGCGCTGCCCGAAAGGATCAAGAAATCAGCTCTTTCAAAAGGTGAAATCATGAATACTGTTGAAATACATGCCGGGGAAGCTGTAAGTTATGAGATCATTTACCGGAATAAGAAATTTCAACGCTTTATTACAATATTTAACCAGGACGGTTCAGAAGCACTTGGAAAGCCCTTATAGATATGAATTTATCCTCGAAAACGGTAAGGATACAAGCAGTATCAACAAATAATATTTTTATCTGAACATCATCTGAAAATAAGTATGATTCTCTATTTTTTCGCTGTAATTTTGTAACTATAATCAGAAACGAAAATGGCAAAAAGAACTGCACCCAGAAGCACTAACGCAGCTGCAAAAAAGACCACTGCTAAGACCAGGTCATCGACTGCTGGTAAAAAACCTGCCGTGAAAAAAGCTGCCCCGAAAAAACAGGAATTCACCGACGAACAGATCGCGATGAAGGCTTACGAGATATATCAGGCCAGAATGGCCAGGGGCGAAAAGGGACACAGCGACGACGACTGGCATATGGCGGTCAAAGAACTCAGGAAAGGGAAAAAATAACGATTATTATCCGGAAAGATCCCTGACCTGATATGGGTCAGTTATCAACCATCTTCCAGGATTCACCTGACCGGAAATAAGGTATGGTAGATGGATAACCTGTCCTGTTAATCACTGGAGGTGGATTGAGTTACAAACTGGAAAACCATCCTGTCAGCTGCTGAAAGGCCTCTACCAATCGTGGAGTGTAACGCTTTATGAAAGATTTATCTATTTCTTTATTTGCGTATTCTCCTGAGGCCACCCTGAGTGCAAGTGCTCCATCAAAATCGACAAATGCGAGCCTTGCGGTCAGTTCTGCTGGATCTCTTCCAAAATCATGACCCGGTAGCATCGCCACACCTGTCTCTTCAAGAAGTGCCGAACACATCTCGACAGAAGTAAGGATTCCCCTTGCAGCAAGTTTTTCACGGAATAATCCGAAATCGGGAAAAAGATAAAAGCCACCGTGAGACATCGGATTATTGAGATTGATCGAACCCAATTCATTCACCAGGTATTTGGCCAATGCTTTCAGGATGCGACGGGAATGGAAGAGGTAATCTTCAATATCATTTCCCCCCTCAAAGGCAGTTATCGCCGCGTATTGTATCGGGGCACTTGTTGCTGTAAAAGTCTCACTGGCGACGATTGCCATAGCATCACCCAGCCTGCTTAGCTCAGCCGGAAATGAAAAGGTCCCAAGCCGCCAGCCTCCGGCACCGCACCATTTACTCAGACCGCCGCTGACAATGGTTCCTTCCGGGTAATAACGTGCGATGGAAACATGCTGGTTATTAAAATGCAATAATCCATAGATCTCATCTGATACCAGGATAACCCTGTACTTCCTTGCCACCCTGGCCAATTTCTTCAGTCTTTCCAGCGGATAAGTATATCCTGACGGATTCGAAGGATAGTTCAGGATCACGATCCTGGGCCTGTCAGGATCTGTCCGGCAAATCTTATCGAGCTGTTCCGGACTCAGCCTCCAGAAATTTTCGGAAACAGTTGGCACCCAGTATACTGGACGGCCAACGATCCTGGCCTGTGGTGAATAGGAAACCCACGAAGGTGTGGGAATCACCAGGTCACCATAATATACCAGCTGCAACAAAAAGATCAGCTCCTTTGATCCTGGCCCGATCATAACATTTTCAGGCAATGTTTCGATGTTCTGGGTCCGCCTGTTGAAAGAAGCTACGGCTTCCCGGAGGGTATACAATCCCTTTACCGGCAGATAGGCTTTCTGATGGGCATTTTCACGCAAGGCCTGGACCACCCTCTCCGGAACCGGGAACGGCGACTGCCCCAGTCCCAGGCGATAAACCGACCTGCCTTCTTCCTGTAATTCCTGCGATTTCTCATTGATGGCCAGTGTGGCAGAGGGACCAAGGCCTCTGACATTCAGGTTCAGGTGAATATTGTTTTGCTTTGCCATTTAGAATGATGTAATTGCCGTAATGAAGTTACAACTTTTCAGTAGGATTGGGAAGATGATTTTCAAGGGAATATTCTCTCTACGGCAGCTCAAGGCCGCAATTCAGGTATGTCTGGTCCAATGCAAACCCTATGAACATGGGATACAACCAGTCCTTATAACGGTCCCAAATATCTCCCCTGTATGTTGGATAGATCTGCTCGATCAGAGGAATCAGCGGCAAGGCTTTTTTCCCCAGTTTACGGATGTTGATGGCAGCTTGCAGAACAACCGTGGGATTTTCCTCATCACCGAGATAGTTCCCCAATACCGGAAGTGCCTCATTACACAGGTCATACTGGCAGAGTAATTCGGCCGCGGCAATGGCAACACTGGGAGAATCATCCTGCATAGATCTGCGCAGGGTACCTATAGCTGATCTCCCCTCTTCTCCTTTAGCCTGAATGGACAAAACAGCCCAATACCGGACGCCAGGATCTGAGTGATCAAGCAAAGGAAGAATTTCATCCAATGTGGTACCAGGATGCCCACATAAATTCGCTGCGTCCAAGATGTCATTAATTTGGTAACTTTCTAAAGATGAACCCATTCGATATGGAGAACTGCCCTTTGAACGGATCATCATTTCAGCTTCAGGCAGCAAACCCACATCCCGATGTTCAAGGATCCACTTGTAAAGGACATCTTTCATTTCCTTCACTGTATTTTGATATTGTGGGTCTTTCGTCAGGTTCGTCAATTCGAATGGATCATTTTCCAGGTCATACAACTCCTCGTAGGGTTTTGGTTCCCAGAATTTCCGGGCTTCAGGATTTAAGCGGCCTTCATTTCTAAGTCTCCATAATTCCCTGTAGCTTGCTTTCTGGTCCCCGAATATAATGGCAGGCATAACGTAGGACTGGTGCGGCATGAAATTCCGGATGTAAATATACCTGTCATTCAGCACACACCGGGACACTTCATAAATATCATCTGCGCGGCTGCGGGCACCAAAGACATATTCATTGTCTGCCCGAACATCTCCAAGAAATGCATTACCAACCATCGGATCAGGAATGGGCACACCTGCCAGACTCAGGACCGTCGGGGCAAAATCCACAAAGCTGACCAGCCTGTCCTCCCTGCTTCCCGGTTTGGCTGATGCCAGGTGCTGATACCGTTCAGGAATCCTTACGATCAAAGGTACATGCAAACCCGTGTGGTAGAGCCACCTCTTATACCTGGGAAGACCGAACCCATGATCAGAGAAAAAGAATATCACAGTATTTTCATACAGTTCGTCTTCTTTTAATTGTGCCAGCAATTTCGCAGCCTCCTGGTCCAGCACCGAGATCAGGTCATATTGATGTGCCCAGATCTTCCTGAATTCTGGTGTATCCGGGAAATATGGAGGCAGCATGGCTTCCTGGGGGTCATGTTTCATTACAAGGGTCTTCACATCATCCTCGTTCAAGCTGTTTGCAGGGCCCTCATGAGTAATGCCATAATTAAACACGCTGAAGAAAGGTTGTCTGTCCTTCCTGTTCCGCCAGTGCGCATTACTGCTATTCTCATCCCAACGGCCTTCCGGACTGAAATTATAATCTGTTTTATTGTTATTGGTGCAAAAATACCCGGCCTCCCTCAGGTATTCAGGCAGGATCCTGAAATCATCCGGCATTGGGATGGCTGATCGCAGGTGCTGGGTTCCCAGGGTGGTTGCATACATTCCGCTGATAAGGGCCGATCTTGCAGGTGAACAAATAGGAGCTGTGGCATAGGCTCGGCTATACATAAGACCCTCTTCAGCCAATTGGTCAAGCACAGGAGTATTTGCATAGGTGTCACCGTAGCATCCCAGCGCGGGACTGATATCCTCGCAGGTTATCCAGAGAATATTGGGAGGAGGCAGGTCATTTTTCGTCTGCGGACCTTGTCTCCTGGAGCTACAACTACCAGCCACCAAGGCAGTCAGGACATAGATGATCCAGGTACAATTTTTCATATGGTATCACTAAAAAGGTTCTGGGATTACTAAAATAAGGATTATCGATGGAAAAGCGATTACCAGATACTTAAATCACGACGCAACACAACCATATAGTCAGGGGGTCTGTGTTTACCTGTTCAGGATGAATCAGAATATTACACCACTATCCGGGTAATGGCATAACTTCATGAACTTCAATCTCACAGGTTCTATCTCATTCAAGATGAGGATGTCCTTCTAAAAGGCCTTTGGCTTCTTCTATATTTTCTGCCTGTAAAACAGAGTCACCACAAACCTGGCGGGTGCTCTGTCCAGATCTTCCATCAGCAAATAGTTTTTGACCTTCCATAAGTGGATTTCCAAGATCAACTAGCTGATCTCCGCATTTGGCAGCCCAGGCCATCCTGGACTCCATCCCTTTTTCCATTTCTTCAGGTGAGGTATTGGCCGATTGGTCCATCAGTTCATCAGGAGCATGATAGATTACGATATACTTTTCCATGGTAGTTGGGTTTGTTTGATGTAACAATGGTTTAACTTCAGATACCCGTCCAAGATGGGGAATAATTCTTGCGGATTGTGCGGATTTGGAACCAAATAAGTTCTAAATAAGGACCAGCGGCTTTATCCAGTATAAATTAGGGCCAGTTGCTCAGCCCCTTGAAGAACATTAGTCGTTCATAGTATGGTTCTACCTTTTCTTCTATGGCCAGCATATCCTCTGCTGAAAGTTGTACAAACTCCTGTGCAATCTGGATGTTTTCCTCAAGCTGGGCGATATCTTTAATGCCAATGATGATCGTACTTACCGGCAGGCTCAATGTATAGCTCATGGCTTCCTTCATGCTGATAATTTCGCCATTATCAAAGATCCTGCCCCTGGCAGGAATCTTCATGCCGATTATACCCATCTTTTTATCGACAGCAGTGGGCAATAGACCATCAATAAAAGATTTATAATCTTTCTGTAAACCCTGGCCTGCCGGGAATCACCCTTATCCTGGAAATAGCGGCTAAGCCCGATAAAAGCATATGCCTTGACATAATCAGCCCGCTCATCATAGACCTCCGCAAGCCTCAGTCCCTCCTCATAATAATACCTGGACTTTTCCGGATCATTCAACTTCTTTTCCTCATAAATACCCATAAAAATGGTCCCTTTCATCTTGTTGTATTCATCCATGCTCATCAGTTCGAGGATCTGATCCAGGGCTCTCTCATATTGCTTGTCCATCAGAAGCATCTCTGTATATTTCGAAAGGAAATAACCATTATCGGGACAATGGAGGTGCAACTGCGATGCATACCAGACAGCACTGTCCACCCTGTGCTCAAAATTGATGTAGATAAGCGACAGGAACAGGGCTGCCTCAACCCGCATAAAATTGGTCTCCTCAGCCGCGAATCTTAACATTTCCAGTCCCTTTGCCTAGTCACCTCTCCTGAAAAAAACGGCAGCAGGTTTGTAGACCGGATGGGCCTCAGGGTAAGCCTCCCTGTAGTAATTATAAAGGCCTGTAATGAAGAAGAATTCTATGAAATTCTCCTGCAGGTCAAAGCTGGCCAGGATATCCCTGTAGATCTTCCCCAGGTGGGATATGGCTTTGGAGGACCGGCCATTGTCAGCATGGTACATGACGATGAATGCCCTTGACATCAGTTCAAAGAACACGCCCTCCGTTTGATTTCCGTATTCCTTTAATATCCTTGACCGCTGCCATGTTTCCTCCATCACCTGTTCAAATTCACCAGCTCCTGGCTTTCCCGATATCAACGGATAGTATTTCCAATAGTAAATCAGTCCTTCGAAGAAAGGGGTCACTGGATGATTTGGATAGGTATTCTGCAAGTATACCAGGGTATTATTGGCCGAATCAAACTGGTAGTTGTAAACCTGGTTGATCTCGATCCGGACCTGGTCCAGTGTGGATGTATCATGGATCAGGTCAACCCCGGAGGCATACTGGAAAGAGTTCCCAAAGAATATCAGTATGAAAAGTTTTGAAAACCGCATACGGCTGCAATTTACATAAAATTGAACGGTGGAAAAAAAAAGGGTACCCCTTGCGGGGCACCCTTTGCGGCATGCAAAAAATAAGAATCTATCTTGCAACTTTGATCTTGCTGGTAGTGATGTTGTTATCACTCCTGAACCTCAGCAGGTATAGGCCTTCCCTGAAGTTGCTCACATCTATTGTCTCCGTGTGGGAACCAATGCTGCGGGGGCCCAGCTCACGGCTCATCATCATCTGTCCGGTAATGTTCAGGATATCCATGCTGATCTCGTAAGCTTTATCCAGGGTGAAGGAGATGGTGAGATCTTCTGAGGCTGGATTGGGCCAGATCTGCAGGTCAATCTGCCTGCTCAGGATATCTTCAGTGGAGACCGTTGATTTCGGCAATTCAATAAGATTGCCACCCATAGGCAGGGCCACCCATATTCCAAAGGCAGGCCCTTCGCTGTTGCTGGCAGGATCCAGGAATCCCGAAGCAACGGCCACCAGGGCAGAATCATTCAGGGCCAAAGTGGCAAGCGGTGCTAGGTAACCGGCTACCACCGTGGTTCCTGTCTCATCCCTCACTTCGAGCGAGTAATCTGCTGTCGGCAGTTCAAGGTAATCTGTATCGAATTCACCATAAGCCAGGTCATTGATCAGCTCACCAGCGGTCGTCTCATATATGTCAACAGTGGGAGCATCTGTAGAACCATGGAACACAAGTATATCTGTATTACCTGCGGTTCCAGCCTCTTCACGGCCCATGGCATTCACATAGATGTCAAACGGGGTCGCGGGCGAATAACCGCTTCCACTGACAATCCCGTTGGCCACCAGGATGTAGGTCATGTCACCCATCAGGGTGTAGGACTTTCTCCAGAGGCCGTTGGTGGTGTC